>JACCDK010154074.1_pt1 | contig 29567 bp, 30 predicted proteins | sample 7445871 | NCBI WGS metagenome assembly JACCDK01 (sample SAMN15323436, study PRJNA562643) | freshwater metagenome | isolation source: river surface water | place: USA:Blue River Watershed | collected 2017-08-15 | reverse complement strand
CTCGATGACACCGCTTTCGTTGAAGCAAGGGAGGATGAGCGTGTATTGTTTTTCCATGGATGAGTTCGACATTTCGCGGCTGGGCAATGGCCCAAAGGCAGCGTAAAGCTATTGATAAATTGGGAAAACACAATAATTGGAAAGAGAATAAAGTATACTAATCATTATTATTATTTGAACCCTTGAATTACACTATCGTTGAATTATTTTGGCCAATAATACCTTTTCTATTCAAAACAATTAAAATGGTCATTAACAATATTTTCATATCCAAATAAAAAGAAACATTATCAACATACTCTAAATCAAACTTTAATTTCTCATCCCAACTTAAATCGTTCCTACCGTTAACTTGAGCCCACCCAGTAATCCCAGGCTTCACATCATGTCGTCGAGCTTGTGATGGAGTATATCTATTCAAATATTCCATTAATAAGGGTCGTGGTCCTACTAGACTCATATCACCTTTGATAACATTTATAAGTTGCAATAATTCATCTATAGATAATCCTCTTATTATCTTTCCAATCGAAGTTAGACGATGATCATCGGCTAACAAATTACCATTCTCATCAACATTATCGTTCATCGTTTTGAACTTATAAATTACAAAAGGTATATTATTGTATCCTGGTCTTGTTTGAAAAAAAATAACTTTACCTTTATTTACAGCAAATAGCAGTAAAAAAGCTAAAAGTACAATTGGGGAAAAACAAATAATCAATAATGTGGCTCCTAAAATATCAAATAATCTTTTAAAATATATCTTATACATTATTTAGCAATATTTTTAGCAAAAACTCTATCTAAACACTCAAAAATTCTAACAAATTCATTCTCAGATAGATTTGATCCGCTTGGTAAACATAATCCATATTCAAATAGCATATCAGATACACCATTAAGGTAACTTTTGGAATTGGCAAAAACGGGTTGTTGATGCATAGGCTTCCAAAGAGGTCTGGATTCAATGTTTTCTTTCTCTAATTCTATTCTTACAATCTCTCTAGTCAAATTATTATTAAGACTTGGGTCTATAATTATACAAGTCAACCAACGATTTGAATAATAACCAAAAGGCTCTTCCTGAAATTTAATTGAAAACCCTTGTTTATTTAATTTAGTAAAATAAGATACATATTTTCTAAAGTTTGCCCTTCTTGATTCAACTCGTTCATTTAATACTTCTAATTGGCCTCGCCCAATGCCAGCTAAAATATTTGACATTCTATAATTATAGCCAATAATGGAATGCTGGTAATGTGGCGCATTATCTCTCGCTTGCGTGGCTAGAAAACGAGCCTTTTCTATCATTATTGAATTATTTGAAAGTAAAGCTCCTCCGCCTGACGTCGTGATTATTTTATTACCGTTAAAACTTAAAACGCCCAATTCTCCAAATCCACCACATGGTTTACCTTGAATATTTGAACCTAATGCCTCAGCTGAGTCCTCAATAATTGGAACATCAAATTCCTTAGCAATTGAATTTATTTCAGCCATTTTAGCAGGCATACCATATAAATGAACCGGAATAATTGCCTTAGGTAACTTCCCATTTTGCTTTGCTTCGCTTAGTGCGTGGAATAATAATTGAGGGTCCATGTTCCATGTTTCAATTTCTGAATCGATAAATACTGGACTCGCCCCCTGATAAGAAATTGGATTAGCAGAAGCAGAAAAAGTCATTGATTGACAAAACACGATATCACCTTGCTTAACTCCTAGTAGGATCAAAGCCAAATGAATAGCCGACGTACCAGAAGACAATGCCGCTGCATGCAAAGTCTTAGTTTGTCTTTGTAATTCCGACTCAAAGGCATCTACATGAGGTCCCAAAGGAGCTACCCAATTTGTATTGAATGCTTCATTAACATACTTGATCTCATTATTTCCTAAATGAGGAGGGGATAGCCAAATTTTGTTACTCATATTCAAGACCTCTATTTATAATCCTTCCTGGCACACCTACAACTTTTGAAAAGTCTGGCACATCATTTATTACCACTGCTCCGGCTCCAATTACACACCATTTACCAATGCTTACATTTGGCAATATAGTTGAATTAGCTCCGATATGTGTTCCTTCTCCAATTTTAACATTACCGCACACAACTGCACCCGGCGAAATATGCACAAAATCATTAATATCAGATTCATGCTCTACACAAGACATACTATTTAATATAACATGATTACCAATTTTAACCGAAGGATTTACAATGGCATTTGCACCAATTACAATTCCTTTTCCAAAAATTGATTGCTGTGAAATTATCGAATTCGGATGTATAGCATTAATATATTCACAATCGCCTAATTTCAGAGCGATATCCCTTCTAAATTTATTACTCCCTATCGATATCAAAAAGTAATCAGAATTTGAGGGTTTTAATTGTTCAAAACGTATGACTTCAGTACCATATTTTGTTGTGATAAATTTATCATCAATGAATTTATCCACTATAATATTATTTAGTGTTAAAATATTTTTAATCACCAAACCATGACCAGAAGCACCGTAAAGATAAATCATATTCTAAATTGAATTTATGATTGATAGGAATTCATTATTTATCAAATTAACATCAAATCTTCTGATTGCAATTTCTCTACTTTTTTCACCCATTGAAGAGGCTTTATCTATATTTTGCGAAAACCAAATTATCTTTTCTGCTAATTGAACATGATCTTGTTTTTCCACAAGAAAACCATTAACAAATTCCTCAACAGTATTTTTACAACCAGGAACATTTGTAGTTAATATAGGTCTTCCTATAGACATCGCTTCCATTATTGTTCTGGGCATACCTTCGTGATAAGAGGGAAGTACAAATAAATGACAATCTTTTATATGAGGTCTAATATCAGAGGAGGGAGGAATCCATTCAATTAACTGATTATCTACTGCATCTTCCACAATTCCTTTATTTAATGAATCAGAAGAGTTATCATAGTCACCTAGTAATCTAAATTTAACCTCAGGATGTTGAATTTTAACCAATGAAGCAGCTTTTATATATTCTAAAACACCTTTTTCATTAAGAAATCTAGCTACCATTAATACCTTAAATGGAAGCTTTGGTAATTTTTCAAATGAATAATAATTTAAATTTAGTCCTATCCCATCAATTATATGACATTTTTCTTCATCAACTATCTTATTATTTATGAAAAGCTTTTTATTGTCCTCATTCAAAAATATAACCCTTTGGGAATTAAATAAGGCTAGTTTGTATAGTTTAGAGACAATTTGTCTCAATAGTTTTCGTCGGAATCCTTTTTTTTGAAATGCATAGCCTATACCTTCTATCAACGCAATAAATTTTATATTTTTTATAAAAAACATCACAAAACCTACCCAAACTATTGGTTTCACAGTATATGCTAATATAAAATTAGGTCTATGACGCCTAATGATAGTTATTAAATTTATAAAAGTATTAATTTCTGCAAATGGGTTTTTTCCATGTCTAGAAACAACATAAGGTTCAAACCTAGCACCTAAATTTTCAATTTTCAAAATATTTTCATGACTAGTTGGATTAGCCAAAGCAATAATCTCGAATTCGTTTTTTGCTAAATACTTAATCAAATCACCTCGAAAGTTAATCAAGGATTCAGGCAATGCTCCTACTACAAGAATCTTTTTCATAAATTATTTAACTCTTGTATTTTCCAACCAACTCTGAAACATTAAGACATTCCATAACTTATGCTGCCAATTAAATTTATAGTCCAAATGCTCTTTCCAAATCTGTCTAATTAACTTCGCATTTAGATATCCTTCTTCATTCAAACGGCTCTCATTTAATAATTCCTCAGCCCATTCTCGTAAAGGACCCCTTAACCAATAGGCAAGGGGTACACTAAATCCCATTTTGGGTCTATCAATTAGTTCTTTCGGAACATACTTATAAAGTATCTGTTTAAGTGGCCATTTCGAGTCATGATTATAAAATTTAGTTTCAATTGGCAAACTCCATGCAAATTCTACTACATTTTTATCCAACAATGGAATTCTTGTTTCCAAAGATGTGAACATTGACGCCCTATCGACTTTACATAAATTATTATCAGGCAAATAAGTTAAGGTATCAATTGCCATCAAATATTCTTTAAAACTCAAATTTGATAATTCTGTCGAATTACTTGTAAAAAAAGTATCTAAATCAATTGAATTTAAGACCAATTCTGAAGTATTATCCCATTTACTCACTAAAGCCCTGTACGATTCCCCACTCGATTTTTTACTTAAAATCTCAGCTACTTTTATCAACTTCTGAGTGAATACTTGTTCTTTGCCCCCACCTAGGGTTGATCTTATTATATTTTCGAGAAAACCCAATGTATTTTGAAATGGTATGGTTGAAATCAATCCACTAATCTGATTTGATAAAACCCCTTTTCTAAGATTTTCAAGTTTTTCCGCAATCGAATAAGTCCTATATCCGCAAAACAACTCATCTCCTCCATCTCCGGTAAGTACCACGGTAACATCTTTCTTCGCCAATTTAGAAACTAAAATTGTTGGAAGTTGAGAAGAGTCTGCAAATGGCTCCGAATATACTTTACTAAGGATGGGGACCAAATGCATTATTTCATCATCAGTAAAATAATACTCCGTGTGATCCGTATTTAAATGTCCTGCAACTTCCTTGGCAAACTTAGCCTCATTAAACCTAACATCAGTAAAGCCTATTGTAAATGTTTTAATAGGACGATTATTTATAGACTGCATCAAAGCGGCAACTAAAGAGGAATCTATTCCCCCTGACAAAAAGGCTCCTATTGGAACATCTGCTATCATTCTATTCTTTACTGAATCAATAAGCAAATTTTCGAGAGTAGATATTGAATCTCCTAAGTCGCCAATAAATGGTTTACTTTTTGCATTCTTAATAATATTAACTTCGTCCCAATATTTTATGAGCTCCATTTTACTGTTACCCAAAACAACCTTTAAATAACTTCCGGGTAATAGTTTATTTATGTTTTTATAAATAGTATTTGGTGCAGGTATATAACTTAACCGCATGTACAAGCCTAAAGCATCACGATCAATAGTCTTTTCAAAACATCGATGCTCCCCAAAAGAAGCTAAATCCGACCCAAATAAAAAAACATTTTGTTGCCAACCGAAATACACAGGTTTTTCCCCCATACGATCTCGTGCTAATATCAATGTTTTATCTACACAATCCCACAAAGCAAAACCAAACATTCCATCAATCTTTACTAAGGTTTTATCCAATCCCCAAACCGAAATTGCTTCTAGAAGAACCTCTGTATCTGACTTACCTTTCCAATTTATAATAGAAAACGAATTCTCAAGCTCATTCTTGATTTGAATAAAATTATAAATCTCTCCATTGAATGCGATAACATATCTTTTATTGGATGAAATCATAGGTTGATGACCTGAGGAAGAAAGATCTACAATAGAAAGCCGTTTATGACCTAAGTAAATTTCATCTTTGCTGTCAAACCAAATTCCAGAATCATCTGGCCCTCTATGATGAATGGCTTTGAGTCCATTCAATGTTTCTTCGAAATTTAATTTATCGCCTCCTAATACTCCAAAAAAACCACACATTACCTATTTATCAAATTTTAATTGAGGAATAAAATTTCTAATATTTTGACCTATTAATGAATAAACTAAAATATCGTTCACTCCCCCTAAAAGAAAAGTATCGTAATTCGCTCTCAATGTTATACCAGTAAATAAACCAAATGGAAGAAAAATTAATTGAAGAATCCAAAGAAATAATTTAAATAACCCTAAATAAGAATCTCGAACGATAAGAGTGAGAAAGGAATTATGTAAATCATAAAAGCCATTTGAAGTTTCAGGTACCTGGCTAAATTTCCAATTTGAGTAGGATAATCTAAAAAAATTGAATTTTGACAAGAACTCGTCAATATAGCTTCCGCGAGTTTCAACATAGCTTCGATTCAATATACCTCCCTCATTGAATAATACTTGAAAAATTTTAAATATCTCAATTTCTCCAATTGTCATTAGTATAAATAGGAAAGCCAAGGCAAGAAATGCTACAATAAAGAACCGGCTTCTAAAAAACAAAATCAATAAAAAAATTGAGGATCGGTTGCCTATAATAAAAAAGCAAAATAATATTAATGGAATATATGATTTGGAAATTGACTTAAATAATAAGTATTCTGCTATTGCCGCATACACAATAATTACAGATAAATAATTATGTGAAGCACTTGAATCTTCACCAACAAATAAATAGAATAAAACAAAAAATAAGTATAAGGATACAGTTAAATATTTAGTTAAGTGATTGGAGCCTTGAAATTTTAATTTGCCCGAAAATAAAAATCCCAATGTTGGAAATAAAGTAACAATGATTGTAGGAGAAGGAGATATCCCAAAAAGAAACAATGAAATTATTAAAAAAACCAAAAAATTACTTACCGATATTTTAACTAAAAAAAACAAACTTGAAACTAATAGAAACCCTACCAGGTAAGTCAAATTGAAAGTTAAGAAGTAAGCAGAAAGGTAATTACACCAAAATGATAAAATCAACAAAAAAAAACCAATCAATTGGCCAACATTTTTTCTAGTTATTAACACATTCATTCATTATCTCTATAAAATTATCAGAATGGGTTTGGGGTGATAATGCCAACGAAAGTTTCTTAATTCTTTCTATAGTATCCTCGACATTTAAATTTACGGCATTTTTAATGAAATCTGCTAAGGAAATTGGATATTCAAAATCTTGCCATAACAATGGAATGGGCAAAAATTCATCGATTATAGAAACTTTGTTATTACAAAAAACCATATTTCCGTATAGGATTGACTCAAAAGGGACACGTCCAAAACCTTCACTTTCAGAGGGAAAAATTATTATATCTGAATCACGATATATTTCAATTTTGTTGTTCACAAAACCCTTTAATACAACGTTGTTTTGTAAATTATGATAAAAAATAAAATTTAGAATTTCTAATTTTAGTGGCCCATCTCCGTATATCAACAAACAAAAATTATATTTGATTAATTCATTTTTAATATTTTCCAATAAAATTAATATACCTTTTTCAGGCACTAATCTGGAAACTAAAGCTAGTTTGAACGTAGGTTTTTTATCTTCTACAAATTTTCTGCATTTTAAAACAAATAATTCTAATTTATTCCTTAGCATTAATTCCGAGAAAATCCGATCGACTTCAATGGGATTATGTAGTGTATATATGTTTGCACGGCACATACTGGCCTGTTGAGAATTTTGAAAATCTACTTTTGCTTTGTTAGACAAAAAAACTACATTTTTTTGTATAAACTGTAAGGAAAAGAAAATCCAAAGCTTAAACTTATTTTTTTGATAAAATTTTATTGGATTATTCCGAATACTTGAAGCACTGGGAATATTTACCAAGAAAGCCAAAATCCTCGCAATCAGATCGGCTTTTAGCATAGCGGAATAGATAAAAATAGGCTTATGTAATCTCAATAATCTATAAAAATTAGCAACACATTCAAATACGTTTTGTTGCCTAGTGGCTAAGGTAACGATGTTTACATTTTTAGCGCGTAACCAATCAAAATTATATTTGTTGTTCTCATCCCAAAGAGAAATATAAAAAACAGTATATCCTTTATTTGCCAATTCCCCGGCCAAAATCGCCAAAGACATCTCCGCACCACCTTTTCCAAATGAATTTACTACTATAAATATTTTTTTGAGAGACATATTTCTGATTTTAAACATATCTATTCTCACGAACTAATTTTTCGTATCTATCAATGTTTCTAAACTTTATAATCTTCCAAGGATTACCTCCAACAACAGCAAAATTGGGAATTTCTCCAAATAAGACAGAACCCGCTTGTACCACTACACCGTCACCAAGTTTCGTACCTGGTAAAATGATTACTCTAGATCCAATCCAACAACAATTCCCAATTATTACGTCTTTTACAATGTCGGAATTATCGTATGGTAACAATTCTGGCTCAAAATAATTATGATTTTGAGTTATAATTAGGATATTGGAACCAGAATGAAAATGATCGCCGATATGCACATTACCTTTACCAATAATATCCATTCCATTAAAATGGCAATCCTCACCTATTATGGTACTTGAAGTAAAATTGGTCTTATAGTTTACTTTTAGACCACGGCCATATGATTCAACTTTTAATTTCGCCAATATAGTATGACAAAATGTTTTAAATTTAAAATAAAGAAGCTTTGCCTTAATAAATATCATCTTAATTGAATTGAATATTCATCGAGAGTTACATTGTGCAAATCACTAACAATTTCAATAACCATATTTTCCAAAATACTTGTCGTTACTTTAATTCCACGCCTAGTCAATAACTGAGGATCAGTTATATCTCCAACAGGTCCATCATAATCATTTGCATGCACTTTAATCGCTACAATTCGTATTGGGTCTTTTGCCAAATGAGCTAAACTAGCCACCGAAGTACTTCCAACAAAACCTATTATATTTTCTGGGATACCATTAATTGTACAATACGATTCAATATTTAAATTAGACTCAATATACTTTGATTTAAAAATTTCTTTAGGTAAATCAGATGCCTCTTTGGGATGAGGGAAATAATATGCATTGGGAAAATTCAAACTGAGATATTCAAGATATTTTTGGTATTTATTCAGACTAAAAGAACCAAACTCATAAAAATTATTGCCCAATATTATATGTTGCCCTTTTGATACGGGTAATGTTGGGCGAATAGTACTGATTGATAAAAATTGTTTAGGCTTTATATATCCCTCTTTTGATAACCATTCAGTTAAAATGCCATCCGAAATCACAGACTTGGACCATGACATACTATAAGCAAGTCCAAAACCTCCTTGAAATGTACAGTTAAATCTTAAGATTGAAAATAAAATTTTAGCAGTATTAAAAATAATAGGGGAATTAATACAAAATAAATATTTTTGGGTCGGAGCATACTTATATGCATTTGGAGTGCAAAAAAAAATCCCTTTTTTGATATAATTAGTTAAAAAAGCTGGAAAAGACGATTCTATAAAATAAATCAAATTTTTTATTGTTAATTACCAGGAAGTTCTCCCTCCATCAGCAGCTATTATTGATCCATTTAAATAACTTGAGGCATTACTAAGTAAAAATACTAATAATCCCCTATATTCTGACTTATCAGCCATTCTGTTTAGAGGGATTCTTTTTATTAACTCTTTGACAAATTCCTCATTTTGACTGTTTTCAACACCACCAGGACAAATTACGTTACATCTTACATTTTTATGAGCCCAGTAAGTTGACACATACCTTGTCATACCTATTAACCCTGCCTTAACAACAGAATATGTAATGGGCTTAACGGGTTGCATATCTTCAGAGAGTCCTTCTATATTATATAATCGCTGATCAGGAGCGACAAGTCCTAAATCTGAAGATATATTCACGATTGAGCCCCCATTTACATTTTTTGAAATTAAGTATCCAAAATACTTCGTACACAAAAACGAGCCCTTCAGGGTGACGTCTATATCATTTTGCCAAATTTCAATTGGAAAATTTTCCAAACGAGAAAAATTACAATTGGAATTATTTTCAACTTTAGGATTATTTGCCGCATTATTAACTAAACCATCAATTTTACCATATTTCTTGAAAACTACTTTTGAATTGTTTTCAACTTGTTTTTCATCAGTAATATCAACTGCTAAACCAATAGAATCTATATTGTACTTTTTATTCAATTGGAAAACTTGCTCATCTAATACTTTTTGATTTAAATCTAACAAAACGGGTATCCCGTCATATGAGGCTATGGCTTCAATATGTTCTCTGCCCAATAGACCTGAAGCTCCTGTTACAATAATAACTTTACCTTTTAGGGAAAATAAATCCATAAATTAAAAACCTATTGTTTGTCCTCCATCAATTACAATACATGAGCCTGTTATAAATGAAGCCTTGTTTGATGAGAGAAAAACAGCTAAATTACCAATATCCTCAGGTGAGCCAAACCTGTTTAAAGGTACTTTTTCATTTATAATATTTTTTACTTTTAAGGGGTTATTTTTTTCTTTTTTCTCCCATGTGCCTCCTTTAAAAAAAATATTTCCTGGAGATATAGTATTCACTCTTATTTTAGGCGCTAACTTATGGGAAAGAGTCTTTGAAAAAGAAATTAAAGCCGATTTTGCTGTTGAATATGAAATTGGAGCACCTATAAATTCTTGACCTGCAATAGATGAAATAAATAACACAGACGCAATGTTCCCAGATATATATTCAGAAAAAACTCGGATACTGTTTAAAGCACTAATAAAATTAATGCCCCACGATTTATTCCAATCTAACTCATTTGGAATTGGGTCTAAAACACCAAGTCCACTTCCAACATTCGACACCAATACATCAATTTTATTATTAGAACGTTCTAAAATCAATTTTGAAATATTTAACAAATCACTCAAAATTAAAACATCAACTTGATATTGATAAAAGCGGGCATTATCAATTTTAGAAAACTGTACTTCAACATCTTCAGAAAAATTCCTTGATATAATATGTACAATTGCGCCTTCAAGAAGAAAAGATTTAGATATACCTAAACCAATTCCCTTTGAACCACCAATTACAACAACATGCCTATTATTTAGTTCTAAATCCATATATGTAGCTATTTCTCCGCATACCCGATTAACATTAATTCCCTTGACCACCTAAAAAACTTATTTTTTGTTCGAATTGGAATAAAAGGTGTAATTATTTTACAAAATAAATTCAAAATAGGGTATCGCCACACAACTGGAAGTTGCCTAAATTTAAATACTCTAATATTCCTAAAATCAGTTATTTCAAATATATCTGTGAGTGAAACAAAAGTGAAAGGAGTTCGATGAGTATAATCATCAAAATATGTCCTATAATTTGATTCCCAATCTGGAATTAAACAAATCATTTTACCACCCGGTTTTAATACTCTTCTTGCCTCCATCAAAAATCTATCCGGATTTCTTAAATGTTCCATTAAGGATTTATTATATATTATATCAAAGTGATTATCAGGAAAAGGCCAAACATCATTCTCTAGATCTATTTTCCTTTTCACTTCAACTTCTGGACATAATAAACCAGAATATTCACTTAAATCTATGCCAGAACAAACTAACCCTAACTTTCTAAATTCTTCAAGAAACTCACCCCTCCCACAACCAGGTTCTAATAAAGATTGGCCTTTCTGCATTTGAAAAGAATGGAATAAATAAGAACACAATTTTCCAGGATAAGTTGTCTGCGGATGGGAATTAGAATCATAAACAACTTTTAAATAGTCAGCCATAACTTTATTTTAAATTTTCTACAATTTCTAATATATTTCCTTCCATATCATAACAATAAGCAACCTTAACTTTATTATCAGGGGAAATCTGATATGAATTTTTTAGCGAACCTCCAAAAGAACAAACATATTCAATTGCTTCTGCAATATTTCGCACGGTAAATGCAACATGAGAACAGCCTAGTCTATGAGATGGTTGAAGATTATTTTGATGATTTTCGATATCCTGATGAGAATGATATTTAAGTAATTCAATTAATGAACCATCAGGTAAGGAAAGCTTAGCCCACTCAAGTTTGACATTCTTCATACCAACAAGTTTATCAATATACTCACCCTCTTCAATCATCTTTGAAACTAATATTAATCCAAAGCCTTGATAAAACTTAATAAATTTTTCTAAATCTCTAACTACAAACCCAGTATGTCTAATATTAAGCACCATATATTTCCAAAATACTTTGCTCTACAGCATTTGTAAATGTATCAATTCCTTCAATTAATTCCTCTTCTTTAATAACCAGTGGGGGAGCTAGCTTTATTGACTCTCTTCCAGTATGAACTACAAGTAGTCCTGTTTGTAGGCATTTTTCACTTATTAAATCACAAAGTTTATTCAAAGGTTTATTGTTTGAATCTGTAAAAATTACAGCAGCAAGTAATCCTGTACCTTGAACTGATGATATATAGTTATTAAATCTATTTTTTAAGATCTCTAGACGCTTGTGAAATAATTTTCCTAAGGATTTAGAATTCTCTATTAACCCATCTTCAATCAATGCCTGCATATTTGCTAGTCCAGCTGCACAAACCATTGGATTTGCAGAATGTGTAGAACTCATCGAACCTATACCTGGAAGATCCATAATTTCTTTACTGCCAAGAACTACGGCCAAGGGTAAACTAGAACTTGCACCTTTGCCGCAGGCAAGCAAATCTGGTTCTACGTCATAATTCATATAACCAAACAATTCGCCCGTCCTTCCAAATCCTGCTTGCATTTCATCAAAAGTTAATAACAAATCATTTTCTTTTGCAAATAATGCTACTTCTTGTACAAATTCTTTAGGATAAAATACCGCACCCCATCCTTGAAAAGTTTCCATCATTATTCCACATAAATCAATTTTAGGGTCAATATTATATGTTTTTAGAAGTTCACTTATACAATTCCTAAAAAACTTTCTGGGATTTTCAATAGCGTCCTTTCGCCAAGGATAGGGGAATGGTAAATGATATATATTAGGATCTAAATATCCAATCCATTCTTTTTGGCTTGAATTCCAACCCAACATTTGAGCGCCAAGAGTTCTACCATGCCAATTCCCTTCAAAACACAATATCCCACCTTTCTTTTTGCCCCGTTTAATGCCATTTAATCTCATTAGTTTAAGAGTAGCTTCTGTAGCCTCAGTACCTGCCGATAATAAAAATGCCTTTTCGAACTGTTTCGGAGTATTTTGTATTAAATAATTCAAATATTCATATCGCTCAGGTGAAGTGAACGTATAAGTATGAAGTAAGGGCTTATTAATGACTTTTTTTAAAGCATCCAATATTCTTTTATTCCCATGACCTGCATTTGTAACAAAAATTGTACTTGAAAAATCTAACCACATATTTCCCCAAGAGTCATAAACTTGTACGCCATCAGCTCGATCCCAAATTATTGGTAACTGACCATGCATGGAATGAGATTCTGTCTCATAAACTCTTTCCAAAATTGGTAAACTTTCAGGAACTGGGATTTTAGTAACAATAGTCCTATACTTAGTTTTTATTACATCAACTTCTTTGGGGGTATGTGAAAATCCTAATCCTGACATAAAATTTATTTATTATTAATGTGAAAATTTAAAATTTTAGAACCTTCTTTTAAAATTTGAAACTCAAGATATTCGAAATCATCTTTTGTGTCCACTTCTACACAAAACGGAGATTCAAAAACTAACATTTTATCTCCATGAAGTGTTCCTGTTTCTAAAATTATTGAACTTTTTAAAATATCAATATAACCATCAGGTACATAAACTGATGGAAATGCTTGACGAGGCAAATTTACTTTTTCAGGCGTTAAATCATCTCTCAATCCTTTAAAATAATTATCCTGATCCTTCAAAAACCACTTATATGGCGATTCTGGAGCGTTATGGCCTGATCTAAGTGAAGTTGCTATATCCTTATTAGCCCCAAAAAGCTTGACTGCTTCCTCCATAATTATAGGGTCTCTTAAGGGCGTTGTTGGCCTTAAGTGCACAAGAAATTCTGGTACTTCATTTTCATTTTCTGATAACCAATTTAATGTATGCAAAAACAATTCATAATCTGTAGACTTATCTCCTGAAATATCACTAGGTCTAAGAAATGGCACTTCAGCGCCAAATGATTTTGCGATTTCAGCATATTCTATTGAATCTGTTGAAACAATGACACGTGAAATACTTTTTATCATTTTAGCTGCAATTATACTGTAAGCAAATAAAGGTATACCTCCAAGTAATTTAATGTTTTTACCTGGTACACCCTTTGAACCACTTCTAGCAGGAATAATAGCTGTCAAATTCATTATTTATTTGTTTTTTAATCCAGTCAAATTGTTCTTTAAATATCGTTATTCCTTCGTCATCTCTAAATGCTTGCATAACCAAAGGGCCATTAAAATTTATTTCAGCCAATAATTTAAAAAATGTTTTAAAATTCGCATTCCCTGACCCTAATACTACTGAATTGCCTTCAAACTCGCGATCCTTAATATGTATATCACTTATCTTATTCCCATAAAGTTTAAATTCTTCCTCAATATTATATCCTAAAGACGCACTATTACCTAAATCATAATTAACTTTTATGGCATCCGAATCAATTTGACTTATCAATTTAGAAAAAGATAATGGTGATAAGTCTGTTTCCAATGCCAAATTAATATTTGATTTTAGGGCAAGTTCTAAGGGCCTTTTTAAATTAGATATCAATCTGGATTGATCTAGTTCATTTTTTAAACTAGATTTATCTACACATGGAATTACAATATCAGTAATTCCGATTTTTGAAGCATTGGTAATTAAATCCAATAGAATCTTTATACTATTATCTACAACAAATTCATCTTTTGAATGTAATGGAGCTTCCATAAAAATATCTGCACAAACAGTCCTTACACCAACGCCAGAATCTTGAATTATGCGAATTATTTCATTAATGCCAGAATTTGACATTAAAGGATTTAATAGAAAATCTTCATAATCAAGAATAAATTCAATGTAACTTATACCTAGTTCACTAGCAATTTTAAATTCATCTTGCCAATAACCTAATGGATGTGCTTGATATCTATTATTATACTTTGGCAATAATCTGCCTTGCATAACACCAAATTCTTTTTTTATCATTGCATAAATATTCGTTCTTCAATTAAATAGCACAAAATATGCCCAACCATAATATGTACCTCTTGTATTTTTTCTGTACTCAAACTTGGTACAATAATAGTTTCACATATTTCTTTTATTTTACCACCATTACCTCCAGTTAGTGCTAAAACTTTAATCCCTTTCTCTTTGGCTGCCTCAATCGCCTCAATAACATTTAAGCTATTTCCACTGGTTGAAATAGGAATAAATACATCACTTTTATTGGCCAAAGCTAAAATTTCTCTTTTAAAAACTTGATCGTAACCATAGTCATTACCAATTGCACTCATGTTTGAACTATTCGTTCCCAAGGCAATTGAAGCTAAAGGAGCCCTATCAAATCTCAACCTTGATACAAATTCCGCAGCTAAATGTTGGGAATCAGCAAAACTTCCGCCATTTCCACAAAAAATTATTTTACCTCCTGAATTTAAAGACACAATACAATCTTTAACTAATCTTTCTATCTGAGAAATTATTTTTGAATTGTTAAGTACCTCAACTTTAACATCAATAGAGTTACGAATTTCTGCTTTAATTAATTCTAACATATTTATAATAAATTTTCAAGCCTCTCTAAAGCAATCCAAAACCCTTCACCATTGTTTTTATGACCCTGCCATATTTCTGGAATAAAACTCGCATTGGGGCATCCATTATTCAAAATTTTACCTAAACGAACAAAATCTATTTCCCCTTCCCCTATTTGCAGGCCTTCTCCATTTACCCCTCTAGCATCACCCATGTGTATATGTGCTGTATATGGAGCTATTTTTTCTGCAAAATCATAAAAATCTAACTTAAAGTGATTACAGGTTAGCATTGAGTGCGAAACATCAAAACACATCCTTATGCCAAACTCTTTACAATATTTTATTATTTCATCTACTTGGACAAATATATTCTGATATCGTTGACCTCCGAAATGCCAGGGGAAAGGTGCCATAGTTTGTGGGATTATTTCCACACCTTCAGTGTCAAGCTCACTCAGGGAGTTAAAAAACTGTTCATAATACCCCATTTTTACACTATCTTCAAATGGGGAATCCATACTAAATCCTCCTATATTAGCTACAATTTGAGGCTTTTTCTCTTTTGGGAAAAACTTTTTTAACTTTCTAGTAATATCGATAACCTTTTGAGTCTCACTCATGGAAATCCTTCGATAGCTTTCATCCGGCGTTGCTAAATCCATTAAATGACTATCTTTAAATAATTCGGGGGCATGAACGACAAAACCACAATTATAGGTTCCTGACAAATACTTATCTATGTCAAGATCCATGTCTGAATATGAAAGATGGAATTCAAACATGTCAGGTAAAATTAAAGATTGGTAATTATTAAAATCATGATACCTGACAGGAATACCCCATGGATGAGTAAAACTATAATTTCTTATTTCTTGTACGCAATTATTTAAATCTGATTCAAAGAAATAATCTTCACTTTTTAAATCTCGATTAATTTCTTTTCCTACAAGTGATTCAAAATTTTGAGGAGACAATCCTTGTCCAGGGCTCAATACTTTTATATCTGTGGCCTTTAATATGGTGCCTTTAACTATTGGATGAGCTGCTACAAGACTTTTACCAAGATTTTCTCTATTAATCATCTCCCCTTGACTAAATTTTCTATCGGGGGATTGATCATTTCCCAATGCCATTTCGATTTCTCGAATGCCTTTAATTAAATCTCTAAATTCATCAAATTCTAAACTAGCAGCATGATCAGGGCCTTCCATAAAACGATCTAAAGTGAAATGTCGCTCTACAACTTTTGCTCCCAAAGCAACGGCAGCCAAAGATACATTTATTCCTCTTTCATGACCAGAATATCCTACCAACGAATGGATTTTTGCTAAATGGCTTATCCAACTCAAATTAATATCCTGTAATGGAGCAGGATATGTACTATTGCAATGAAGAAGCACAAAATTAACATGCTTTTTATTAAGAAAATCAACTGTAAATCTAATTTCTGATGTTGAACTCATACCAGTTGATAGAATTAAAGGCTTTTGGGTGCTTGCTAATTTATCTAGCAAAGGAAGATTTGTTAAATCCGCGGATGCAACTTTATAAGCTTGAACATGAAAGGATTCTAAAATTTCAACACTTTTATAATCCCATGGAGTACACATGTAAAGAATACCTTTTGATTGGCAGTATTCAGATAAAGCCTTTTGCTGCTCAATTGACAACTCAAACTTGTTTAACAAATCAATAATATATTCTGTACCTAAATCTTCACCACTTTTTTCCAAACTTTTTTGTCGATACACCTCCTTTATTTGTCGCATTTGGAATTTGACGCAGTCTGCCCCCATTTCAACAGCTTTGTCAATCATTAATTTTGCACGTTCAAAATCACCATTATGATTATTGCCAATTTCAGCAATAATAAATGTTCTATCTTCTCCTATAATATAATCACCAATTTGAATATTCATCATTGATTTTATTGATTTTCTCTAACTTTCCAAGATTGTAATCCTTGATTCTCAAATATAAAAGGCGTACAATTCATTCCTTTTCCCTTGAGCCAATTCATAAGTTTTATTCTTTCAAATGCAGGAACATAAAATAAAAAATAACCTCCCCCACCGGCACCTAATATTTTACCTCCTATCGCCCCGTTATTTAAAGCTCCGTAATATATCTCATCAAGCAAAGGATTACTAATTTTGGAACTAAATCCTTTCTTCAATTCCCATGTTTCATGTAAACAGGCTCCAAAATCAGTTAATCTACCTCTCAAAAGAAAATTTCTCATCTTATAAGTTAAATCAACATTCATTTGAATAAGATCCTTTACTTTACTTTTCTTCAATTGCTCTTTTTGATCACTATGTATATTACCCGAGTCATGCGTATAACCAGTGTAACATAGCAACAAACTTTCTTCTAACTCAACAATCGTTTCACTATTCAGCCTAATTGGCGTAATTATATTTTGGTCAGAATTAAATTCCATAAAATTCAACCCACCGAAAACAGTAGCATATTGGTCTTGCCACCCTCCAGCTATTCCCATGTGAAGTCTTTCTGCTTGAAATGCAATTTCTGAAATATCATGTTTATCCCACTTATCATTTCGGAATTGGTTAAAGCAACCAAGAATTGAAGAAGTTACTACAGCAGATCCACCAAGACCTGAACTCAATGGAAAATCTGAATAAAGAAATAATTCAAATCCAAAAGACGGATTAACTGCCTTTATTACTGCAGCGATTAAAGAAAATTTTCCATGGTATGAATTTAATAATTGAATATTCTCAAATTCAATTGAATCATCTAAATCAAGCGATGATATGCATATTTTAGAATCTTGCCTTACTTTCAAAGTGGCATGACTAAAGAGAGAAATTGTTGCATTGATTACAGCCGCTTTATTCTCTGCAAAATAAGATGAGGTATCAGAACCTCCACCCCCAAAACTAATTCTAACAGGTGATTTTGCTCGTGCAAAAACACTTTTTTCGACTTTTTCAGGGATAAAATCTCTAGTTACCACCGAAATAAATTTTCCGGTTTTGTCAACCACAGGTATTATTTTAATCTTGTGATCTAATTGTTTAAGTAGTAATTCACGTGGCGTATCCTCTTTAGCACTGATAAAATCAAAATTTGCGCAAGTGGAAATAGGCATGCTTAAATCCTGATTAATAACTAATTGTCTTCGAATATCCCCATCAGTCGCAATGCCAACCACCTTATCTAATTCATCAATTAAAATGATAACTCCAAGGTGATTGCTTTCAATTTTAATTAAAGCATCTTTAATTGACTTGTTCTGATTTATGGTGATTGATGTGGATTGAAACATTTACTACAAAAGATTTAAAAATTTAGAAGCTACAATTTCAGGTGAATGATATTGGGCAATATACTTCCTCCCTTCCTCTGCATAATTTTTGTATTGATTATAATTATTTATACATCCTGTGATGGAGTTGGTTAAAGATTCCAAATCATGACCAGTTGTAATCATAGGTGGTAATGGTATGTTTAACTTTTCACAGACAAATTTTGGATCTCCAGCAATCAAAATCTTACCTTGCGCCAAAGTTAATAGTGAATTAATACCTAAACTCTTATTATACAATTGATCAACTATAACATCTTGGTTTAATAATAAAGCATTATAATTTTCAAAACTCATTTTACCATCTATTTTAAATTCTGCTACATTAGAATATTGGTTTTTCAATTTAGAGAAAACAGCTTCGACTCTGTCTGTACCCTTAAATCCATATCGATTAAGTCCATGAAAAAATTTAATTTTTTTATTTCTTGGCAAATCTTCAACGTTTTTAACAATCATGGGTAATTGAATAATTGAAGATATTTTAGAATGAGATTTATGTGCCTCAAAATATTCATAGGAACATGGAATAATTTTAGAAATCCCAGAAAGAAATCGTTGTTCTTCCTGAGAATTATTTTCACAATTACATTTTTTTGATTTTTGATCAAATTTTAAACATGGTTCACAAAGTTCACTGTTATAAATCTTCCCCCATTCTCGAAACGTAGAATCACAACCCATTACCCAGAGAAATGAGTTTTTATTATTTTCTTGAATCTTTCTAACCATGTTGGAATTTATCCCAAAAGTACGCGGAAAAGTAAAGTAGTCTAAAAATATTACAAGATCATATCCTTTTAAATTATTTAGCGTGAAGGGTTTTACATAATTATGTACCTTACCGATTATTCCTTTATACCTACTAGTTAAATTAATTTGTATGGGATTTTCTCTCCAACCATTTTGATATCCAATATGAGTAGTATATATTCCCAAAGATTCTAACCCCATTTGTAAGTAATAACCAGCACTACTCAAGTCACCAATTAAAAGTATTTTCATGCTTTAAATTTCTTTTTGAAAATAAAGATTAAATCAGAGCTTTTATTGATTTCATTAAAAGAATAAATCAATGAAGTTATAAACAATAAAATTCCCGATGTATAAAAAAAATAAATATTGGGTTGCGAATAAAGTAACAAAATAGCACTTAGTGCAATTAAAATCTGAACTGCGGAAATTTTAAATATTTGTTGCTCGAATTGGAAATTAAAATTGATATATGTCGTCAAGTAACACTGAACTAAGTAGATTGCCTGCGATATCATATAGGCAATTCCCAACCCATTTAAACCATAAAAATAATATCCCACTAAACTTAAAATTGTGGAGTATGTAACAGCAAGTAATTCATTAATAAAATATAATTTCCCATCGCCTTTAGCTAAAAAATAATACGCAATCGGCCAACCTAAACTTTTAAAATATACCCCAATAACTGACCAGTACATCATTTCATTAATCACTAAAAAATCTTTAGAATACAAAAGTATAACAGTTAATTTAATGAATATTAAAAATAAAATTAGAATAGGAGCAAGAATTAACAATGTGATTTCAGCTTGTTGATTAATTATAATTTTGCTTTCAATTTGATCATTGGATACCATTGTCAATCTTGGATAATAATCAGTAGCCATAGCAGAAAAAATTATACCTACGTAATTATTAACTATCGCAAATCCTGCAAGGTATAAGCCTACTTGTTCTACGCCACCAACATTTGTAATGAAAATTTGAACAACATATGAAGATGCTGTTGCCAAAAAAAAACTCAAACTAATCAAAAATCCTATTTTTAACATCTGTAATGTACCTTTAAATAGTTCTTTATTAGATGTTTTTTCTGTTTTGAAATTTAGTTTTTTGGCAAAAAATAATGAACAAATTAGAGTTACAAATGAAGTAATTATTATTGATACGCATATGGACTTTAATCCAAAAAAATAATACAAGGGAACTGTTAAAAAAAAACTAATTATACTACTCAAAAAATTGGCTTTTGCAATAATTCCTAGATTTCTAATACCTTGAAAAAAAGCTATATATGAAACATTTATCTGATTTATTAATATTGAAATTGAAAGGAATACAAACCATTCTTTATAGATTGGACTTCCAAACGCTATTTCACTCAACTTTCGAGAAAATATAACCGTCATGAATAACCCTATCATCCCAGTAGTCCAAGCTACCTTTTTGATAATATATAATGTGTTTCTCAAATATAAAGGATCCCCTGTTGAATTTGCTTCGGTAACATTTCTCACTGCACTTATTGATAATCCAAAATTACTTACCCCGGAAACTACACCAAGAGAAGAAGAAATTAAACCAAAAACTCCTATTCCACTTGGTCCTAGAAAAACTGCAATAATTTTTGATCTTAAAATATTAATAAAAATGTTAAATAATTGCAGACTTCCAAGAATTGAAAAAGACCTTAAAATATTTAAGAAATTAGACTTTTTAATATTTTGCATTTAAGTTAAAAAAAGATTTAATTGATTTAATTATAAATTCTATTTGATTTTCGTTCAGCCCAGGCCAAATGGGCAAACTTATTGAAGTATTAGCAATTTCTTCAGCAATTGGGAATGAACCAACTTTATGATTTAACGACTTATAACATGATTGCAAATGTGGCGGTATAGGATAATGTATAAGAGTTGAAATACCTTTTTCACCAAGATAGGACATAAGTTTATCCCGAAAATTTGACCTAACATTATAAATATGAAAAACATGTGTTGCATCGTTATTAACATATGGTAAAACTAAGTCACCAATTCCTTTTAATTCATGACTATATATTTTAGCTATTTCTCGTCTCGTATTTGTCCATTTATCTAGGTGTTTCAATTTTACAGCAAGAAATGACGCTTGCATTTCATCCATTCTCATATTATGACCAATCAATTCATTCTCATATTTGACTTTTGACCCATAGTTTCTTAAAATTTTTACTTTTTCCGCAATTATCTGGTTGTTTGTTGTCACAGCTCCAGCATCCCCTAACGCACCCAAATTTTTTCCGGGATAAAAACTAGTCGCATTAGCATGTCCCCAAGAACCAGTTAATTTATTTTTAAATTTTGCGGAATGAGCTTGGGCATTATCTTCAATAACTTTTAGATTTGCTTTATCTGCTATTTTCATAATTCGATCCATCTCACACGATTGACCAAATAAATGGACCGGAATTATAGCTTTCGTTTTTGGAGTAATAAAATGTTCAATTTTATCTGGATCAATATTATAAGTATCAATGTTGGGCTCAATAAAAATAGGCTTTGCTCCTAAGTAAGTAACTGCAAGGACAGTGGCAATATAGGTATTTGAAGGGACTAAGACTTCGTCACCCGCGCCAATTTCAAGGGATTTTAATGCTAGAAATAATGCATCTAAACCATTACTAACACCAATTGCATATTTGGTATCATTGTAATTAGCGTAAACTTTTTCAAAGTTTGCCAAATGTTCCCCCAAAATGAACCAATTACTATCATAAACCTCTTCAAATGCATCTAAAATTTCTTGTTTTATTTCAGAATGAAATTTTTGAAAAGAGAAAAACGGGACAATTGAATTCATGTTTTACCAATTAAAAAAATTTAGAAAAAATACACCTTTATAAATAATGTATAAACACTTTTATAAAATAATTATAAACATATTGAAAAATGTAACTGAAATATGAAATGCGCAGTTTTTATGAAAATTATTAATTAGGCAATTTAAAATAAGGGTTACTTTCCGGCCAATTATTATATTTTAGCATTATCATATTTAATGAAAAAATAAATAATCTATCTTTAACTTATGAGTTATTAGTTAATTGGAATAATTAAAATTATAGGTACCAAAATTCTTTGTTAAGAAATTTTACAAATTCTGTAATCTCTTTTAAAAAATAACTTTAATTGGGATTATGGTATGCTTATTTAATGGGTTTACCCATTAATTTTAAAAATTGCAATGATTATAAGTATTTCGAAATATTAAATCTTTACTTAAAAAAAACACTCTGCAAAAAATAAACGAGAATTTATATTATTTTTTTATGGCTACGACACCAATATTTGCAAGTAGATTTATATCTATTTCTGAAGATATTTGATTCAAAGCCTTTATTAAATCAACACTAAAATCAGTCATCATAGAATTTGGTAAAATTTTTAAAAAAAAGCCTGCTTTGCTGATTAAATGTAAATCAGCGGACTCAATATGTTCCTCAAGCATTCCAAAATTATAAACTCTCTGATGACCAACCAAAACATCTCTATTACTCAAAGTATCTAAATCCTCTTGAAGTTTCATTATAACTGACAACTTCCTATGTAATGAATTAGAATTTGGCACAATTATTATTATTCTCCCTCCCTCCTTTAAATTAGCCTTCAAACCTTTTAATAATAATACTGGATCGTCAACATGTTCAAGCACATGAGTTGCTATTATAATATCAAATTTATCTTGACATTTGAAATCCTCAAATAATTCATTTATTGTAATTATTTTATCGCCAAACTTCCGCTTGGCTATATCTAGTAAGACTGAAGAGCCATCAAGAACAGTTGGATAAAAATTTCTTCTAACTAACTCCTCTGTAAAATTCCCTTCTCCGTAACCCAGCTCAAGTATTTTATCTCCTTCTTTGATGTGGTTAAAAACCCAATTGTAAGTATAAAATTGACACTCATCTTCAATAAATTTATCATTTAACAAATCATTAGAGTGGTACTCTGAAGCAATTTTATCTAATTCTGTTTTTGTTATCATATTTTTATTTTTTTTGAGATTAATAATGCTTGTATCAAATTGTCATTGAATGAATTTGCAAATAGATTATTAATATTTCCAATAAAATTAATGTTGTCATTAATTGTTATTCTCGATTTTAATTTATCGAATAGATAAATGTTTTTAAAGGTAGGAAGATTAATTGCATTCTTTAAATGCTTAATCTCAAAAATATTCGGATTGAATGAGATAAGTAATTCCATCCTAATTAAAATTGATTGTATCAGATTTCTTGTACTAACATCGGGATCCGTATTTTCTGCCAAATAATCGGAATTAATTTCTATTATCCAATCGACATAATTATCACTTTGGGATTCTTTTAGATTTGTCTGATTAGTAATCCTGTAAATAGGAATATCTGCATCCAATATAAATAATACTGAAAAATCTAATTTAACTTCAGCTTTCGGGAATCTAACGAATATAAAAATAAAGCTCGCTTTTTCAAAATCACCCAAATCATCTTGATTCGCACATATTTTATCATACTCCGCAATATCAACTCCAAAAACTATATGATCATAATTAAGTTTAGTTTGCGATTCTAATGTCACTACTTTCTCGAGAGAATTAAAATCAACTAATTTATCGGTCAACAGTTGGACGTTATTTAAATTAGATATTATTCTAAATAAATTATCTACAAATATTGAAAAATTTTCATTTTTAGGATACTCAAACTGTGAAACCGTTATTGTTTCAGAAAAATTATTGTTTAGATAAGCAAGCAAAGTTTCAGGATAATATAAAGGAGCCCATGGTATCCTATGCAAAATAGCAGGAATAGTTTGCGAAGATATATTCAATATCTTCTTTACTAAAGGCTCAATTAACAAAGAATGAAAAGTAGCTCCATGATTCAATATTGAAGCGGTATGATAAGACTCATCGTAAAACAACTCAGGATTAATATTTTTATTGCTAGCATGGAGGAAACTTTTATTAGCGACTATTGCTTGTAAGTCTCTAATTATAGACATCCTATTTTTATTGTCTAAATTACATAGAACTTCAAGTGAATTTGAAATATAATAGTCCTTAAAGTAATTGCCGTTCACATAAACTAATGGTGTCTTAACGATATGAGTATCTATTTCATTCTTAACAAGAGTCTCTATAATTTTTGAATACTTTCCTGATTCCGATTTTATATTAGGGTTATAATCTAAAATACTATCACTATCGCTACAAAAGGATGTAAATTCAAAAAGATTCATACCAAGATCAAAATTGAATCCATTTACAGCTATTCCACCAAAATACCCACCCCAATATTTTGAAGGATTGATAAGAATTATATTAAACTCTTCATTTTGGGCCAATTCCTTTGCGAGGAGCATCGCACCTATATTACCGCCGTAGATAATTAAATTTTTCATTTTTTTCGAACGTTTACAAAAATCTCAGACCCCATTCCATTCAAATACTTATCCAATTTGTATAAATTCTTTATTATATTAATATCTACTGAATTAGTTGAAATAATATTAGACATCTGAGAGTGAGTAAACGGTTTAAATGAATATGAACCACTGCTTATAACTTCCAAATTATTTTCGTTACATATACTAACTAACTGTTTTAGACTGAAAACCCGGTGTTGTTGAAAACTTTTATTAAAATCAGATAATTGATTTGTGTTAGAGATAATTCCACTCTCCATGGCCAACAATCTGTGGAAAGACTCAGAGTTAGGGACATTTATGTGTATAATTGTTTCCCTATCAGCTATATGAATCATTTTATTAAAAAATGGCTGTAGATTGGGAATTTCATGTAGCAGGCTACTAATAATTATAAAATCAAAATGATCATTAGAATTAAAATCTTCAAACAAACACTTATGAGTCTCAGTTTTAAAGATTAATTTTTGTGATAAAATATCTTTCTGGAGCTTTTCATAAAACATAGTAGAAGGCTCTACGACAGTAATTTTATTAAAATCTTGGTAATCCAAAAAAATTGATTCTAATCCACAACCAACCTCCAGAATACTTTTTGGACGATACTCGGATAGAAATTCAATAATTTTTTTCTTTCTAAAAAAAACTTGGAATTCTTCGTATGGTTGATCAAAATAGTTAAGTGAATACCCGTCTAAATCTCTAATATTTTTCATAAATATGACTTCTAATCGTAATAATAAAATCAAATTTTGAATTAAATAACTAAGGAAATTTTCTCTTTTTTATTCAATTATTAATTTTAATTGATATAAAGATTAGATTGTAAATTAACCAAATCTTTAGAATTGAAATTTCGAGAAATTGACTGATAAATGTTTATATTTAATTCTAAGACTATTGTAATAAATAAAATGTCTTGTATTTGATAAATTATTTAGCCGAATGTATACGTGTTTTTCAAAGATATATTGCAACCTATAGACTCTTTAAAGTTGCATAAGCCATAATCTGGAAACGAATTTATTGATGAAGGCCCGATATCAAGGATATCAATTCCTTGTTTTAAATAATATTCAATCAACCTAAGCGACAAAAAATTAATTGGTTTATAATCTTGATATTTTAATATTGAGCCCCAATAAACTACTAGGGCAATATTACTTTTAACTATATATACAACCGCAGCGGCAATAGGTAAATGGTCTTTTTCTATTAAGAAAAACTCCATATCAATAAATTTAGAAGTTTCTTCCAATTCGGCATAATCTAATTTTAATTCATAGCCTCTTTCAGTCCTATTTTTCAAAATAATATTGTAAGCCTCTTGTCTTTCAATCCCTTCTACTCTTCTAAAGTTTAATTGACTTTTGAGAGCGATTTTAAGATTTTTTCTGCCGTTACGCCACAAAACATTGTTAATAAAATAATCAAAATTAAAATCAGTCAACTTAAAGTGGAAATTAAGTTCAAAATTAGAAATATTAAAGCCATTCCTAATCAATGAATTGTGGATTTTTGAATTCATGGATTGATCATAAATATCAGGAGGCTGAGTAATTATCAACTTTTTAATGTTTTTTTTATTTATCCAATCAATTAAAGCAAGTACCACTTCGTCAATTTCTTCTATAGCTATTGTATTTGAAATAGGTACGAATCCACCGAAAGGTGCCGAAAATGGAGATCTCGCAATTTGCTCACTTAGTCCAAGAGCTATCACCATTTTAACTTTTGTATTTTTAAAAGCAAGTATCTTAATTGAATCAGTTTTTGAACATACTTGTTTAAGAAATTGAGGCGAATTGAAACAATGACTTTTAATATCAAAATGAAAAAAATCTTCTAAAGTCCACTCAATGACTTCCATAAAATAAATTTATTATAACTCCTTATATAATCACTTTCATCAAACAGATGCGAAGCTAAAACAAGACATACTGAACCACTAGAAAAATTTATTTCAGATGCCCAAATTCCTGGCAAAATATGTAAAGCAATATTTGGTTGATTAAGAACAATTTGCCTTCTAGTTTTAGAATCATCTAAAATAACTTCGAATGATCCGGATGCTGCAATTAAAAACTGGTGACACGCCTTGTGTGCATGAGCCCCACGTGACTCACCACTTGGAATATCATATAAATAAAAGACCCTATTTATTTTTGTGGGTAACTCAACTTCACAATTTATTGGTGTTACTATGCCATTTCTATCTCCAATTTTTGGCAAATAAATTAAACTACAATCAAAAACAGTCGAATTATCCATTTGAAAACAATTTAAAATCTCGGATATAATCTAGCTCATCATATTTCAAACTACTTAAATGTAGACTTAATGAATTAGTTGAAAAATTTTCCAAATGCCTCCAAATATTTGGACTTAAATATAATCCTGTGTAAGACCGATTCAAATTTATTTTTATTGTTTGACCTAACTTGTCTGTAAGTATAACATCAAAACTGCCACTTAATGCAATTATAATTTCCTGTTGAAACTTGTATGCATGCCCTCCCCTACATTCACCTCCTGGAACACCATAAGTGTAGAATACTCTTTTTATTTCAAAAGGGATATTATCTGGAAATTGTAAAAAAGTAAGGTTGCCCCTAGGATCTAATATTTTAGGGAAATCAATTATTTTAAACATTTAAAAAGTTGATTTGAATTAATTATATATCAAATAAGTAATTGAAATTATTGGATATAGACATCGTTAGAATATCAAAACTATCATTTAAGTTCAAAATCTAATCTTTCAAAAAAAGTTACTTTAGGTTAATCTATATATTTCACTAATCTATATATTTCACTAATTATAAAAGCTAAACCCGACTAGACCTCAAAATTATAACATTGAGATTTTACACATATTAATCTTTATTTATTAAAGAAAGAAACCTCTTGAGCGATTTTATAATCGTCTGGAACACCTATATCTATAAAATAATCGTCAAACTCGAATCCAAATATTTGTAAATCAGACACATACTTTTCCAAAAAATCTTTCTCAAATGAAAATGACTGATTAAAAATTAGGGAGTTAAAACTTTTCATATTTAAAATATAAATCCCTCCATTTATTAGCCCTGATTCAAAATATTTCTTTTCTTCAAATGAGATAATTCTATTTTGACTTAGATTGACTACACCATATCTATCAAAATTAGATAGCTTTTTCAATGCAAGACTGCAGTCTGATTTTTTTGAAAAATGATTTTTAATAAATAATCCCAAATCTATGTCAAAAAATGTATCTGCATTTACAATCAAAACATTATCATCAGAACAAAATTGAGAGGCAAATTTTATAGCTCCTCCAGTCAATAGAGGGTGGTTTTCGACCGCAAACGTGCAGTCTAAATTTGAATAATTTTGGTTTAAATAATCTATTACATCTTGACTCCGATAGCCCAGTGAAAATATGAACTTACTTAAGCCATTTATAACTAAAAATTCCAATAAATAATGTAAGAATGGCTCTCCGTTAATTGGAGCCAAACATTTAGGCAAATCATTAATTTCAGATCTGAGTCTAGTTCCCAACCCCCCAGCCAGAACAATTACCTCTTTTAATTCCAAAACTTGTAGATTTTAATAATTGGGATTGAGTTCAACACATTTCCGTGAAAAGCTGAACAATGATTTAAAATAGAATAACTTTCCATCATAATTATTATCACAATCACTAATTAGAACATTTCGCATCCCTAACTTTTCACCAAAACTCATATCTGTTAATGAATCCCCGACCATAACAGATTTTTTAAAATCTATATCAGGAAAATCATGTTTTGCCTGCAATCCCATACCTGGATTGGGCTTCCTAGTAAAAGCATGATCAAATATATCAACAGAATAGTATATTTTATCAATTTTTCCAGACATGTAATTAATTTCTTTAATCATTTTTTCATGTATAGAGACTAAGTCAACTTCTTTCATTAATCCTCTGCCTACTCCTCTTTGATTAGTTACTATTATTATTTTACCAAAAAGTTTCGATAATAACGCGATTGCCGCTAAAGAACCTTCTACAAAAGAAAAATCCTCCCATTTTTTAATATAGTCATTCTCTTTTTTCACATTTATAACTCCATCCCGATCCAAAAACAATGTCCAACTTTTATCAATATCTAGAAACATCTACTAAAACTCATCACAACTTTAAATTATAAAACATAATTTCCAATTATTAAAACCCAAATAGTTAAAATTCAAACGAAAAACTATAATTAATATGATTTTAATAATTAGGTATAATTTTTTTTCAAATAATATACCTCAATAAACATCTAAACGTTGAGAGTTTATTCCATCAATCATTTTCATCCACTTCCCACTCCCCACCATCACCCCCTCACTAAACTCCTCCCGCCCAAAAACCCCCACGCGAACCTTCTTCTGTATCAAGGGTTCCACCTTCTCAATCAACTGATATAAATACGGGCGATCCACATTCCCCACTAGTACCAGGTCCACAAAAGGGGAATTCTTGCCTTCTGCCAGCTCCCCGGTTAGATATACCTGGTCCAAATTACCTAATTTCTTAATGATTTGGTCCACAATCTGATCCAAACCCACAAATTGCAGAATAATCCCCCGCAAGGTCTGGAACATCGGATGCGCCTGATTCACCACATAATGCTTCACCTTCGCATTGTCCTCATCCTCCTGCACCTGAATCAAATGCATCTCCTGCAATTTATTCAATTCCAAACGCACCGT
>JACCDK010662916.1_pt1 | contig 29740 bp, 30 predicted proteins | sample 7445871 | NCBI WGS metagenome assembly JACCDK01 (sample SAMN15323436, study PRJNA562643) | freshwater metagenome | isolation source: river surface water | place: USA:Blue River Watershed | collected 2017-08-15 | reverse complement strand
TCAGCAAGATCATTATCAACTGCATTGGAATGAAAAAGTTTCAAGTAAATGGAATACCAATTTAGCAATACATTATACCAAAGGCAAAGGATACTATGAGGAATATCAAAACAACCAAAACTTTGCTGATTATGGTTTAACTCCAATCACCATCAACGGATCCACAATTGACACAACTGATTTAATCCGACAAAAATGGTTGGATAATGATTTTTATGGTACTACTTTCTCAGCAAATTATAAAGATAATAAAGTTGATTTTATTTTTGGTGGAGCCTATAATCAATATAAAGGCAAGCATTTTGGAGAAGTAATTTGGGCGAGATATGCTTCCACTAGTGAATTGGGAGATCATTATTACGATTATTATGGCAATAAGAATGATGGAAATGTATTTGCAAAAATCAATTATCAGCTATCAGCAAAATGGAGTTTGTATGGCGATTTGCAATTCCGTCAAGTTCAATATAAAGCGGACGGAGTGGCTGCTGGAATAGCGAATGATACGTTTAATTTCTTTAATCCAAAAGCAGGAATTACCTACACGGCCAATTCTAAAAACACTTTTTATTTTTCGTATGCAAAAGCAAATAGAGAACCAAATAGAACCGATTATGAAGGAGGTAGTGTGAAGCCAGAAAAATTAGATGACTACGAATTTGGTTGGCGCTATGCAACCAAGAAAGCAAAGTGGAACGCAACGATTTATTACATGGCCTATAAAGATCAATTGATACTGACAGGGAATTTGGATGCAGTAGGAAATCCAATTCGTTCCAATAGCGAAAAAAGTTACCGTTTAGGATTGGAGTTAGATGCAACACTTGCAATTTCAAAGCAAGTAAGTATTCAGCCGAATATTACCGTAAGCCAGAATAAAAATGTGGATTTAACAGTGGATGGGGTAAATTTAGGGGATAAAAATATCGCCTATTCACCTAATCTTGTTGCAGGAAATTGCTTGATATACCAACCTACAAATGGCTTGCAGATTGCACTTTTATCTAAGTTTGTTGGCGATCAATATTTAAATAACATTGAATTAAATGATGCAAAATTGCCAAATTATTTTGTCAATGATTTGAATGTTTCGTATCAAATTTTTCCAAAATCAATCTTCAGCTCGATAGTATTTACTGGATTGTGCAATAATATTTTCAGCAAGAAATACAGCTCTAACGGCTATATGTATGACATCTATCCCTATTATTATCCTCAAGCGGAGAGGAATTATTTAGTAGGAATGACATTAAAATTTTAGTTAGTAAATAAAAAAGCCAAGTTCTACACTTGGCTTTTATTATTAGTTATAAACTCGAATTATATCACCATTTATTTCTACGCGGTATTGTTTTAATGGGTAAGGTTTTCCTGCACTTTGACCCGTAAACAAGTTATAATTTTCACTTCCGCATGGGCAATTTACATTAGATCCACTAAGTGTTAGAGTAGAACAGGATGTTAAACTTTGATTTGGGCAAGCGCCATCCCAAGCTTTAAATTCACCTCCGGTATTAAAAACAATAATTCCTCTTGAAGGTCCATTTGCAGGATAAGCTTTTACAGCGTTTCCAGCAAAATTCAATCCGCTGTAACTGGGTAAGTTTTTATTAATATCCATGGAAAAATTATAATTAGGAAGATACGGATTATCATTATTAAAATTATCTTTATTACATCCAAGTATAATAGCAGATAAAAAAACGAGAATTATTATTTTTTTCATATATAAAAAAATTATCAAAAGCTACAATTAAATTTTTTTAGTTAACTTTGTGTAGTATTATATAACAAATGTAGGAATTTAATACGCAAATTAGTTATCTTTGAAAAAAGAAATCCCGTCTTGATGGGATTTTTTCTATTTTAAGATGAAGATTGAAAATTTATTCGAATACAAAATACTTTCAATTTATTGAAAGAAAAAAGAAATGAAATTATGAGCACTGTATCTTATTACACCGCAGAGGGACTGAAAAAATTAAAAGAAGAATTAGATTATCTAAAAAATGTGGCACGCCCAAAAGCGTCTGCTGATATTGCCGAAGCAAGAGACAAAGGAGATTTATCTGAAAATGCCGAATACGATGCTGCCAAAGAAGCACAAGGCATGCTTGAAATGCGAATTGCAAAATTAGAAGAGATCCATTCTAATGCCCGTCTAATTGACGAAAGTCATTTAGACACTTCAAAGGTATTGGTTTTATCAAATGTGAAGATTAAAAACCAAACTAACGGAATGGAAATGAAATATACTTTGGTTGCCGAAAGCGAAGCCGATTTAAAAACCGGAAAAATTTCAGTAACTTCTCCAATTGGAAAAGGATTGTTAGGAAAATCGGTTGGTGAAGTAGCTGAAATTATTGTTCCAAATGGTACTTTGAAATTCGAAATTTTAGAAATTTCTAGAGACTAATTATGTCTAGTATTTTTACCAAAATAGTACATGGAGAAATCCCATGTTATAAAATAGCCGAAGACGATAAGTTTTTGGCTTTTTTGGATGTAAATCCCAATGCAAAAGGACATACTTTATGTATTCCGAAGCAAGAGATCAATAAGATTTTTGATATTGAAGACGAATTATATCTTGGATTGATGCAGTTTTCAAAAAAAATTGCGGTTGCTCTTGAAAAAGCCATCCCTTGTAAACGCATAGGTATGGCTGTAATAGGTTTAGAAGTTCCCCATGCACATGTGCATTTAATTCCGTTAAATGAAATGGATGAAATGCGTTTTCAAAATAAAGTTTCGTTAACCAAAGAAGAATTTGAGGGCATTGTAAAAGCGGTTCAAGCTAATTTGTAGAACGCCTCAATTGATGCCAATTTCATTAATTTTATTTAATTGATGGATTTTTACTTATCAAATGAAAAATATTTTAATCTTATTTTTGTTTTTTTGGATAAGTTCTTATTCTCAAGAAACCAATTTTCTTAACTATTATTTTCCATCCGAAGGTTCAATTGCTATGATTGGTGCAACAAATTGTTATGTGAGGGAATCTCCTTCAATTAGTTCACGCCTTATAGATTCTTTACAAATAGGTAAAGAAATAAAAGTAAAAAGGTCAACCCAAAGTGAATTAAACCTAAAAGGGATGACTGTTTCATGGGCTGAAATTGAATATACAAATGCATCTGGTATTCAAATGAATGGATATATTTGGAAGGGATTTTTAGCAGTTGGATATTCCATTAAAGGCGATGTAAAATATTTAACTACAATTGATAAAGTCGAAACAAAAAAAGAAAAAGATTATGATATTCAAAACTTTTCAATTACTGTTAAAATTTTAGATTTAAACAATAAGGAATTAGCTCAAAAAACTATTCAAAAATATCTCGGGGAAAGTTTTTATTTTGAGAATAAAACAATTGGTTCTTTGGGATTAAGTAATCTAAAAGACATTTATCGAATCAGTTTTAACGGTGAAGCTTGTGGGATTCCTTCAGTATATTATTATTTTGGGTGGAATGGAAAAAAATTCCTTTCACTTCCTGAAAAAATGAATGTTGGAGATGCCGATGTATATTATCATACCGAGGATTTAATATTTCCAAAAGAACATGGTGGTAAGCCAAATTGTATCTTAAAAAAAATAGAAGAAGCAGAGCAAACAGAAGAAAATGAAGGAGTATATCACATTACAGAATGGGATGAAGAATATAAATGGACAGGAGAAAAAATTAGTTTAATGAAAAAGAGTAAAATAAAAAAGTACAAAAAGAAATTATAATTATATTCTTTTAACGTAAATAATCTGCATAGTTGTTCCATTGTCAATTTCAGATTGGGCAACTTTTATTTTTCCTTTATGGTATTCTTCTACAATTCGTTTTGTTAAAGACAATCCCAATCCCCAACCTCTTTTTTTGGTGGTAAAACCAGGTTCAAAAACCTTTCTAAATTGATTTTTAGGAATTCCTTTTCCGGTATCTGAGACATTAATTTTCACTTGTTGCCCCGATTTTTCAATTGATAATTTTAATGCCCCTTTGCCTTTCATGGCGTCAATGGCATTTTTCATCAAATTTTCAATGGTCCAACTATGTAATTCTGGGTTTAAAGCAATAAATATTGGCTCATTTGGCGCAATAAAATCAAACGTAACTTGGTGCGAGAATCTTGATTTTAAATATTCAAATGATTGACGGGTTTCTTCAATGACATCTTTATTTTCAAGTGCCGGTTCGGATCCAATTTTCGAAAATCGGTCGGTTATCGTTTGAAGTCGGGTGATGTCTTTTTCAATTTCTTGAATAATAGATTCAGAGATATTTTCTCCTTTCATTATTTCCAACCAACCTATTAATGACGATAAAGGAGTGCCAATTTGGTGTGCGGTTTCCTTTGCCATACCAGCCCAAAGTTTGTTTTGAGTAGCCATTTTAGTGCTTCTATAAAAGTTGTAAACTAAGGAGCCAAACAAGAAAATAATAAGCAATAAGGCAATCGGATAGTATTTTAATTTATTGAGTAGCGCCGAATTTCCGTAGTAAAAATATTGAAATTTCCCAGGAGAATATTCCAATTTAATGGGCTCATTTTCTGATTTTAGTTTTCTTAAAAAGGCAGCCAATTTTATTTTATCATTTACAATATCTTCATCAATGTTATTACTGTTAACAATTACATTATCCTGAATTGCAATTATTGGAATTCTTGCATTTTGAATGATCTTTAGTGGTAATTCGGTATCGGCATTTTCATCGGCATTGTTCAATGTTTTTAATGCCGAAGCCCATTGCTCCATTTTTACACGCTCTTCATTTTTGAAAATTTGAAAAAACGAATAGGTATTCCATAATATTAGGCTTATAATAAGAAAGGAAGCCATAATGATAACCCATCGTGTAATATTTCTTTTCTCGGAAAACTGCATGAATAAATTTTTTTTAAATGTAAGAAAAAAATGATTGATGCTACAAAATGAATTTGTTTTGAAATAAAAATTCATGATGCATTTTATATCTTTGTAAAAATTGATTCGACATGGTAACGATAAATCCTAAAGATATTGGAACGGTGAAACTTCAAGGCTATTTGCAAAGTGCCATTGCGCCTAGACCAATTGCATTTGCAAGTACGGTAGATAAAAATGGAAAACCCAATTTGTCTCCCTTTAGTTTTTTTAATGTTTTTAGTGCCAATCCTCCAATTTTAGTTTTCTCGCCTGCGCGAAGAGTTCGAGATAATTCAATTAAGCATACGCTTATAAATTGTCAAGAAACCAAGCAAGTAGTGATTAATGTGGTGAATTATGATATGGTGCAACAAATGTCTTTATCCAGCACCGAATATGGAGATGGTGTAAATGAATTTGTTAAGGCAGGACTTACAGCACTTTCTTCAGAGGTGGTAAAGCCTTATCGTGTTGGTGAAAGTCCGGTGCAAATGGAATGCGTGGTTAACGAAATTATTTCTTTAGGAACTGAGGGTGGAGCCGGAAATTTAATTATTTGTGAGGTAGTTCGTATTCATATTGACGAAGCCGTATTAGATCCGAATGGAATGATTGATCCAGCCAAAATTGATTTGGTTTCCCGTTTGGGAGGTAATTGGTATTCTAGAGCCAACCAAGGTTTATTTGAAGTAGAAAAACCATTGGCAACTCAAGGAATTGGAGTAGATGCAATCCCAGAATTTATTATAGAATGCGGTGTTTTTAATGGCAATGATTTAGGAAAATTAGGAAATGTTGAAGCGTTGCCAAGTGAAGAAGAAATTACTATATTTGTAAAGCAAAATTTTGAAATTAAAGCAGTTTTAAGCGCTGATGATGAGGTTAAAAAATTTCAATTAGCTAAAGAATATCTAGAAAAAAACGAATCGTTAACTGCATGGAAAGTGCTTTTAGCAAAAAAATAAATTAGAATTATTATGGAAGTATTAGGAAAAGTAAAAGTGATTAACGCAGAGCAACAAGTAAGCGCTTCGTTTAAAAAAAGAGAATTAGTAGTTACTACAGATGAGCAGTATCCACAGCATATTATGATTGAGTTTACTCAAGATAAATGTGATATTTTGAACAACTATTCAATTGGTGATGCTGTAAAAGTATCCATTAATTTAAGAGGTAGAGAATGGGTTAATCCGCAAGGAGAAACTAAATATTTCAACTCAATTCAAGGATGGAGAATTGAAAAAACACAATCAGATGCTCCAGCAGCTCAAGGGATGCCGCCAGTACCTGCAGCAGAAACTTTTGCTCCAGCAACTGATTTTAAAGAAGAAGAGCACGACGATTTACCTTTCTAATAAGATAAAAGTCAGAAGTCAGAAGTCAGAAGTTTAAGTAGTACTTGAATTTCTGACTTTTTTATTGAATTGATTATTTCACTATGTATTTTTTAACCAAAGAATTATTTTTTCCACCAGTAGAAGAGGCCAGCTATGAGGGCATCTTAGCGGTAGGTGGCGATTTGAGTACCGATCGATTGCTATTGGCATATAAGAACGGTATTTTTCCTTGGTTTGATTCGGATGAACCAATTCTTTGGTGGGCTCCACCACAGCGTATGGTTGTTAATCCAAAAGATTATAAGGCCCCAAAAAGTCTCAGGAATATCATCAATAGAAATTTATTTGAGGTTACTATCAACCAAGATTTTGATGCCGTTATTTCCAATTGTCAAAAGATTGAACGCAAGGGTCAAGAAGGAACTTGGATTTCAGAGAAAATAGTTGATTCCTATACACAATTACATCATTTAGGAAAAGCAATTTCAATTGAAGTATGGCAAAATAACGAGTTGGTTGGCGGTTTGTATGGCGTAGATTTGGGTCATGTTTTTTGTGGAGAAAGCATGTTTTCTAAAGTTCCAAATGCGAGTAAAGTGGCTTTTGTAAAATTAATAGACTACTTAAAAGAGCGCAATTATTTGCTTTTAGATTGCCAAGTCCACAACGACCATTTAGAAAAATTAGGCGCTTTTGAAATCTCGAGAGACCTATTTATGAAAATTTTACAAACTCAGCTTTAAATTCTAGTCCAACAATTTTCAATGTGATCATTTACCATTCCGGTGGCTTGCATGTGAGCATAAACAACGGTGGTCCCCACAAATTTAAATCCGCGTTTTTTTAAATCCTTGCTAATGGCATCGGATAGTGGAGATGAGGATGGGATGTCTTTTAGAGTTTTCGGATTGTTATCGATGGGTTTTCCGTTGGTGAAATTCCAAATGTATTTTGAAAAAGTTCCAAATTCATCCTGAATTTTCATAAAAGCAATGGCATTGGCTACTGCAGCTCTTATTTTGAGTTGGTTTCTAATGATTCCGGCATCTAAAAGCAATTCTTGAATTTTTTCTTCCGAGAATAAAGCGACTTTTTTGTAATCAAAATCGGCAAAAGCCATCCTAAAATTCTCCCGTTTTTTTAAAATAGTGTACCAACTCAAACCAGCTTGAAAAGTTTCTAAGATTAAAAACTCAAATAATTTTTGGTCCTCATAAACAGGTTTCCCCCATTCATGATCGTGATAATTTCTGTATAAATCGTCTTTTTCGCACCAAGCGCAACGAATCTTATTTTCCATGAATGTATTTTTCAATTATGGAATGCCCCAAGTAGATTAAAGGAGTTAATAAAATGGCTATTATCAATTTCACAAAATATCCAGTTAAAGCCGAAGCAATAAAAATTTCGGCAGTCATTTTTCCTGTCATCCAAAAGGCAATACCCAACACAATGAAACTATCAAATAACTGAGAAATAACAGTAGAACCGGTACTTCGTAGCCAAATCATTTTTCCACCGGTTTTATTTTTTACAAAATGAAAAATAGTCACATCAATTAATTGTGAAACCATAAATGCAGTAATACTACCCACAATAATCCACATACTTTGGCCAAAAACGCCATTAAATTGGTCGTCGGTAATTAAGTTTGCGCCTTTCATTGCTGGTATTCCCATGGCAACAAATAATATCAAAAATGTATACGCGATCAAACCGGCGGTTATTAGAGATAATTTACGTACCCCTTTTTCACCAAAATATTCGTTGATTAAATCGGTGGTAACAAATACTACAGGCCATGGCAAGATTCCAACACTCATCGGGACTCCAAAAACAGTAATTAATTTTCCGCCTATTAATTCGGCTACAACTGCATTGGTAATAAAGATTCCCGCAAGAATTACATAAACGATATCTTTTTTATTTTGAAACATTGTGCTCTTAATTTACCTAGCCTCAAAGATATAGTTTTTTGTAATTGTTTTTTACATAAAATAATAACTAGAAGTTTACTTTTAAAGCGAATATTAGGCTTTCAAATTGCAAGTTTTAGCTATATTTGTTATCAAATTTTGAAGCTTGAAAACTAAAATTGCCATAACCTCTTTGTCTACTATTTCGCCTTTGGGAAATACACCAGATGCTATTTGGCAAAATTACCTTTCCGATGAATCATTGATTTCAAGTAAAAAATACAATAATCAAAAGTATTTTGTAGCCACAATTCCTAATGAATTAAGAAATGAAATGGAATTGCTTCGAAAATCAGATATTAAATATAAGGCTTTAGACGAAACCGTATTGTTGGCAATTCTAGTTTCGAGAAAAGCAATAAAAAATGCGGTATGGAAAGCAGGAGATGATTTTGGAATTAATATAGGATCGTCAAGAGGAGCCACTCAATTATTTGAAAAATACCACCAAGAATTTTTAAAAACAGGACGAACGGCAACGCTCACTTCGCCTACCACTACTTTGGGAAATATATCCTCATGGGTGGCACACGATTTAAAAAATAAAGGTCCCGAAATTTCGCATTCAATAACCTGTTCTACCGCCTTGCATGCCATTTTAAATGCAGTTGCTTGGCTGCAATCGGGGATGGCAACTCAATTTTTAGTTGGAGGAAGCGAGGCACCTTTAACGGCTTTTACTTTGTCTCAAATGCAAGCATTAAAGATTTATGCTAATGAAGAATCGGAGTATCCTTGTAAAGCATTTGATTTGACTAAAACAAAAAACAGCATGGTTCTTGGAGAAGGAGCTGGAGTTGCTTGTTTGGAGATTGGAAATTCAAAAAATGCGTTAGGTTTTATTGAAGGGATAGGGTATGCTACCGATGATTTAGAACACAATATTTCTATTTCTGAGGATGCGAAATGTTTTCAAAATTCGATGAAAATGGCCCTTCAAAACACGAATTTAGATGAGGTTGATGCCATTGTGATGCATGCTCCTGGAACTATAAAAGGCGATGCTTCCGAGTACAAAGCTATTCTAAAAGTATTTGGAGATCAGCATCCGATGCTCACCACTAATAAATGGAAAATAGGCCACACTTTTGGGGCTTCAGGAATGTTAAGTTTGGAATTGGCGCTCTTAATGATACAACATAATCAATTTGTTGAAGTACCCTTTGCTGAAAAGCAAACCCCTAGAAAAAACATTCGTAAAGTACTAATTAACGCAGTTGGTTTTGGAGGAAATGCGGTAAGTATTTTAGTATCTAAATAGCTTTTTCTAATTGCTTTAGCTTTTCGTAAATTTTATCACTTTCCCAACCTTTTCGCAGCAGAAAGTCACAGAATTTTTTTCTTTTTTTAGAAGAATCTCTTTCAGGTAATGTTTCCCAATGTTTTTCAGACAAGATTTCGAAGGTTGTTTCGTATTCTTCTGAAGGAATTTCTTTGAGAGATTTAGTTATTAAAAAATCGGAAATTCTGCGGGCTTTTAACTCGTTTTTAATCCGAATTTTGCCCCATTTTTTTTGGTGGAATTTACTAATTGTAAATAAAGAGGCAAATCGTTCTTCATTAAGAAAATTATGATCAATTAAATGAACAATTACCCGTTCTTTATCAATAGTAGCGATATCAAATCCTCGTAATTTTTCTTGCACTTCAAGATGGCATCGCTCTTGGTAAGCACAATAACTTTCCATTTTTTGAATTGCTTCAGTAATTGAACTTACAGGTTTAGAATTCAAGTTTTATGAAGTTTATTTTCCTTTTACGGAAGCCTCTAAATTTCTTTCAATTTTATGATCAGGTCTTGACCATTTTGGTTTTTCACCCAACGATTGAAATTGAGAATCTTCAGCCTCCACCGTTTTTGGTTGCATTACTTTTATGAATGGCTTTTGAGGCATTAATCCTAAAGTTTCAAACATTTTCATGTCTTCATTTACATCAGGATTTGGAGTAGTCAATAACTTATCACCAGCAAAAATTGAATTGGCACCAGCAAAGAAACACATGGCTTGACCTTCGCGACTCATTTCTGTTCTTCCTGCAGATAATCGAACCTGAGTTTCAGGCATTACAATTCTTGTAGTTGCAACCATTCGAATCATTTCCCAAATTTCAACTGGTTTTTCATTTTCCATTGGAGTACCTTCTACTGCAACCAATGCATTAATTGGCACCGATTCGGGTTGTGGATTTAAAGTTGAAAGCGCCACAAGCATTCCGGCACGATCTTCAATACTTTCCCCCATTCCAATAATACCACCGCTACAAACGGTTACATTGGTTTTACGAACATTGTCAATAGTTTGTAAACGGTCTTCAAAACCACGGGTAGAAATTACTTCTTTGTAATAATCTTCTGAAGTATCTAAATTATGATTATATGCATATAAACCTGCTTCTGCTAAACGCTGTGCTTGGTTTTCGGTAAGCATGCCTAGGGTACAGCACACTTCCATATCCAATTTATTAATGGTACGCACCATTTCCAAAACCTGGTCAAATTCGGGTCCGTCTTTTACATTTCTCCATGCAGCACCCATGCAAACACGAGAAGATCCACTCGATTTTGCTCGTAATGCTTGCGCTTTTACTTGACTTACACTCATTAAATCGTTTCCTTCAATATCGGTATGATAACGAGCAGCTTGCGGGCAATAGCCACAATCTTCTGGACAACCACCTGTTTTAATAGACAACAAAGTAGATACTTGAACTACATTAGGATCATGTTGTTCTCTGTGTATAGTTGCTGCTTCGTACATCAAATCCATAAGTGGCTTGTTGTAAATTGCAATAATTTCTTCTTTGGTCCAGTTGTGTTTGGTAATGCCCATTTGATACTAATTTTAATGTTTCAAAAGTAGTTAATTAGTTTTTATTCTACAATGTTAAACTTACTATTGTTAATGTAGTTTTTGCAAATATGTTTGTCTGTATGCAATTGATTTTTTAAGGCTTCAAATGATTCAAATTTTTGTTCCTCTCGAATAAAATCAATCATTTCAATTGTAATTTTCTTATCATAAAGGTCCTGTTCAAAGTCAAAAAAATGAACTTCAATAGTTTCATTTTTTCCCTCAATAGTTGGTCTTGTTCCAATATTCATCATACCGAAAACTACGTTATTGTTGATTTTACTTTTCACAAAATAAACACCATTTTTCGGAATTAATTTATGTTCTTCATCAATTTGAATATTTGCTGTTGGATAGTCAATCGTTCTGCCAAGTTGATTTCCTTTTACAACAGTGCCACTAAAAAAATAATTGTAACCTAAATAGTCATTTGCTAAAGTAATAGCTCCGTTTTCAAGCGAAGTTCTTATTTTAGTAGAACTAACTGCAATTTCATCAATTTCTTGAGCTTCAATTTGTTCAACTTCAAAACCATATTTTTTTCCAAAACCAATTAAATCATTTATGTCTGCAGATCTATTTACGCCAAATCGGTGGTCGTGACCAATAATAATTTTCTGAATTTGAAGCTGATTTACTAAGATTTTTTTTACAAAATCTTCTGCAGATAACTGAGAGAAATCCGTATTGAATGGATGAATAATTAAATTATCAATTCCAATTTTTTCAAGTAAAACTTTTTTTTCTTCAATAGTGTTGAGTAATTTAAAAGGAATGCCATTTTGCAATATCATTCGGGGATGCGGATAGAAAGTTACTACCGCACTTTCGCAGTTTGCTTCTTTTGCATTAGAAATAATTTTCTCCAAAATTCTTTTATGACCAAGATGCACTCCGTCAAATGTACCAATGGTGGCAATCGTTTTTTTATTTGGAAATTCAAAAATGGAATTGTAGTTGTTCAAAACATTCAAATTTGTGCAAATTTAGAATAAAATCCGATTCGGCTACCTTAAATTATTTAGTCATCTTAACCTATACAAACTGAAAGGTAAATTTAATTCTTATTAATTTAGTTAAATTTTTTTAACAATAAATTTATATTATTATATTTGAAGTCTTTAATAAAATATATATAATGAAAAAACAAGTACTATTTTTAGCGGTATTTATGACTTTTGGTCAAATTATTGCGCAAAAAAATTCTGTTTGGCATAAAAAGTCTGTTAATGTAACGTCAAAAATTGCCAGAATTCAGCAAAATGAAATTACTGAGGGTGAAAATTACTTTTCCTTAGATGTTTCAGCTTTCAAGCAGCCTTTGGTAAGTGCTAACAAAAAATTATCTACTCTTCCTGGCGTAATTGTAGAATTTCCAAATGTAAATGGAGAAGTTGAGAAATTCCAAGTTTGGGAAAATTCAAACATGACTCCAGATTTCCAAGCTTTATTTCCTGAAATTAGATCTTATGTAGGAAAAGGAATCACAACTCCTGGTACGACAATTAATTTTAGTGTAGCTCCACAAGGTATTCAAACAATTATGTTTAGACCTGATGGTGAAACAGAATTTATTGAAGCATATGATAAAGCAGCTACTTTATATGTTGTTTATGATTCAAAAAACAGAACTAAAAAACAATTCAATTGCTCAACACCAGATGAACAATTAGAGCAAGAATTATTAAATAGCGCCCCAAATACATTAAAATCTAGTGCAGGAAGTTATAAAACAATGAAATTAGCATTGTCTTGTACTGCAGAATATTCTAATTATTTTGGCGCAACTAGTAGTGCAAATATGGCTCTTGTAGTTGCAGCAATGAATGCTACCATGACTAGAGTTAACGGAGTTATGGAAAAGGACTTAGCTATTCATTTAAACATGATAGATAATTCGAATATAATCTATTATGATCCTGCTACAGACCCTTATTCTGATGCTGCTGCCGGTTCTGGAGGAGCTTGGAATGGTGAATTACAAGCTAATTTAAACACCAATGTTCCAAATGCAAATTATGATATCGGGCATTTATTTGGTGCATCTGGTGGTGGTGGAAATGCGGGTTGTATTGGATGTGTGTGTGTAAATGGTCAGAAAGGAAGTGGATATACTTCACCAGCAAACAATGTTCCTGCCGGAGATAGTTTTGATATTGATTATGTAGTTCATGAAATGGGTCATCAATTAGGCGGTAATCATACTTTTACATTTTCTGCTGAAGGAACAGGAGGAAAATTGGCTAGTTATCAAGTAGAACCTGGAAGTGGATCTACCATTATGGGTTATGCTGGTATTACAAGTTATGATGTACAATTGCATTCTGATCCTGTTTTTTCATTTAAGAGTATTTCTCAGATTCAAACAAACATGCAACCTAAAACATGTCCAGTATCAACTTCTTTAAGTGGAGTTAATGCTACTCCAGTTGTAAATGCGGGTGCAGATTATACTATTCCAGTAGGGACAGCATTTATGTTGACAGGGACTGCAACAGATGCAGATGCATCTGATGTAATGACCTATTTATGGGAACAAAGTGATGTAAATACAACTTTAACCACTTTGACTGGAACTGGAAGTCAAGTAGTTCAAACTAAAGTAAATGGTCCTAATTTTAGAACTTTTAAACCAAGTACTAATAATTTTAGATATTTTCCTCAAATGGGTAAAATATTAGGAGGATTATTAGCAATAGCTACTGCGGGGAATTCTAACTGGGAATCAGTAAGTTCTGTAGGTAGAACATTAAATTTTACATTTACAGCTAGAGATAATCATGCAGGTGGAGGACAAACAGCAGCTGACGCAGCAATTATTACAGTAAGTGCTACTGGTGGTGCATTTTCAGTTTCTTCGCAAAGTACTACTGGTATTTCTTATGTAGGATTATCTCAACAAACTGTAACTTGGGTTCCTGGCGGTACAGCTTCGGCTCCGTTTAACTCACCAACAGTGGATATTTTGATATCTACTAATGCTTCTACATCTTTAGAAACATTTAATGCAACAACCCCTACTGTTCCAAATCCTACAACTTGGACAACAATAGCATCTGGAGTGCCAAATAATGGTTCGTACACTGTTACATTACCAGATGTTGCTACTACTAAAACTACTTGTAGATTTATGGTTAAGGCTGTTGGAAATGTATTCTTAGCAGTAAATTCTAAAAACTTTACTATTACTCCTTCATTATCATCTAGCGAGTTTGGTTTTGCTAACTTTAGTATTTATCCAAATCCAAATAAAGGGAACTTCAATGTAAGATTTGACTCAAGTACTTCTAATGATATTAATATCACTGTTAACGATATTAGAGGTAGAAGTATTTTTGAAAAACAATATCCAAACACAGGAATATTTGATCAAAATCTTCAATTGAATAATGTTGAAGCAGGTGTTTATTTGGTAACTGTAAAAGACGGTGATCAAAAAATCGTAAAAAGAATAGTTGTTGAATAATTAATTCAATAGTCTCAATATAAAAAAACCATCTGAGTAATCAGATGGTTTTTTTATTTTCCGTTAAATTGATTCATGGTTTCGCTTATGCCTGCGAGTGCGAATGAGTTTATAATGGCACTGCTTATCTCTAATCTTTCGGGAAGATTCGTCTTTTCCTCATCGGTCCATTCTCCTAACACATAATCTACTTGTCTGCCTTTTTTAAAGGCATCACTTATTCCAAATCGAAACCGAGGATAGTCAGTTGAATTTAGTATTAATTGAATATTTTTTAATCCGTTATGGCCTCCATCACTTCCTTTTGGTTTAATTCTAATTGATCCAAAGGAGAGATTTAAATCATCGGTAATAACAAGTACATTTTCTTTTGAAATGTTTTCCTTATCCATCCAATATTTCACCGCTTTACCGCTAAGGTTCATATAGGTATTAGGTTTAAGAAGAAAGAGGGTGCGCCCTTTTATTTTGTATTCTGTAATATCACCAAGTTTGGCAGTTTGAAATGTTAAGTTTTCTTTACGGGCAAAAAAATCCAATATTTTGAATCCAATATTATGTCGTGTATTGACATATTCGGCACCAATATTGCCAAGTCCAACAATTAGAAATTTTTTCATTGGGTCAGATAGTTCTTTTTCTTTTGAAGCAAATAATTTTGAAAACCAATTCATTTTACAAAAGTAGAATATTTGTTGAAATGAAATACTACACTTTTAAATTGGCTATTAATTTGTGTTGGTTATTTTATCTGGATTATACCCGATATAGGGCATAGCAGTTTCATTGAAAATCACACCAAATTCTTCTAATTCTTTTAATATTGGTTCGTAAACCTCTTTACTTATTGGAAGTTGAACACCAGGTGTTTTTATATTTCCATTTAATATTTGAAGTGTGGCCATTGCTACGGGCAAACCTACTGTTTTGGCCATTGCGGTAAAGGTTTGATCATCTCCAATACATACCATTTTAGAGTCGATTTGATGTTGTTTTCCATTTAATTCATACCCAAATTTATGATACATCACGATCATGTCTTTGTCATGTGGTTGTAACGACCAACTTTCATTTAGGATGCGTTCCAAAATTTGAGCAGGAGTGGCATTTTTTAATCCCACTTTTTTATTGGCATTAAATAAATCAAGCTCCAATAATTTATCCCACATGATGTCATCTTGTTCAATATTTAAAGCCAATCTTGTCTTAATTTCTACCGAATCGGTTGGATGATAAGGCAAAAATGAATTAGTAAAATCTCTAAAACTCATTTCTTCGGAATTTTCCATTACATAACTGTCATCGGTCATTCCTAACTGAACAAACATATTCCATGCCTTTGAAAAACCAACCCTTCTTATAGTTCCTCGATATAAAGTTAGGGCATCATCTAAACCATACACGCTTCTGTATTTAAGTGAATCTCTGTTGGCGTAACCTTCAAATTTTCCATAACCTTCAACCATTAAAAATTCGGTTCTTCTAAATAGCTTCGAGTACGGAATGTATTTGTATTTCCCTTCTTGAATGAATTTGGCAGCACCTCCTTGACCAGCAAGGACAACATTTCTCGGTGCCCAGGTAAATTTATAATTCCAAAGATTATCATCACATTCAGGGGCAACAAGACCGCCACAAAAAGATTCAAATAAAATCATTTTACCGCCCTTATCTCTAATTTCATCAATTACTTTCATGGCACTCATGTGATCAATGCCTGGGTCAAGCCCAATTTCATTCATGAAAATCAATCCGTTTTCTTTTGCAGCAGCATCTAATTCTTGCATCGCATCAGAAATATAAGAGGCAGTAACCAAATGTTTTTTACAAGAAATGCAATCTTTTGCAACTTCAATATGCAGGTGGGCCGGTAACATTGAAATAACAATGTCTGCTTTTTCAACTTTCGCTTTTCGTTGCTCGTGATTGTTTATGTCTAATGCAATAGCACTAGCATTAGGGTGATTATTGGTTTTTCTTTGCGCTAATTCCAATGAAATATCAGCAATAGTAAGATGCAGGTTTTCCAGATTGGATTTATTTAATAGATATTGTATCAAAGAAGATGCAGATCGTCCCGCTCCAATAATTAGAATATTTCTCATAATTTGTATGTCTGTGGAATACAAATTTAAAAATTTGCACCGATTTTACGCACTTTTTTGATAAAAACAAAAAAGCCGCTTATATAGGCAGAAATATTATTGGAGCTATTCTAAACCTTCTAAATCTTTAAGATCTTCTTTTTTAGATTCTACTTTTTGCTCTTCAAACTGAGTGTCAACAGCCACTTTATCTTTGATTAAAAAAGTTTTACCTAAAACTACTAGGGCGCAGATATATGTTATAATGAAAAGGATTTTTGTAAATTTTCTTTGTTTTGCATCCGATTTTTTAAATGCCAAAAAGATAAAAAGTAATGCCAAACCAATTGGGGCTAGAGCTAGAGTATCTAAAGGCAAAATAGAAAACAAAACGCTAATTAGCGTGAAAATTACTGCGGTGATAACTAAGGCTTTTCTCATAATTAAATTCCAGTAGCTGAGGTTAAAGCTAATTGACCTGTTCCAACCGGAATACTAAATTTCATTAGGGCCGGTATTTTTTTTGAATCGGCAGTCAAATAGATTAGGTTTTTATCTTTTCCTTTTAAAACATCGGTTTTGGCCCCAATAGATAACTTATAACAGTTTTTAGACCCTAAATTTCCTGCCGAAACGGTTTCGTTTCCTAATAATTTTATTGTTACTGGAACTTGCACTTCATCAAAAACAATTACAAAAGATTGTGATTGACCTACTTTCATTTTATCAAAATCTAAAGTTCTTAGTTTGTACATCAACGAAATCACATCTTGAGTGGAATTTCCAATTGTGAAAGTTTTGGTTGTTTCTGGACAATTCTTTCTTTTTGAAGTACTCGTTACCGAATTCCCTTTAAAAACATATTTTTCTTTTTTGGTCCAACCTCCTTCTTCGATATTACGTTTGTATAAACTAGGCTTTAATGTCGTTGGGTTGACATAGGCTTCATAGGTATCTCTAATTTTGAAAAATTTATCCCATTTAGCAAAGGTTGCTAACTCACAGTTTAAATGTAAATAAGACTTGTTTGAGGTATTTACCATTTCTGTAGAAAGAGTTACTTGGGCAAGCTGAGTCATTAAACCACTCATATTATAAGAACCAGCATAAACTAATTTTTCTCCCGATGGGATTTCAATCGCAGTGTCGGTTTTGAATGAGCATAGTAGCAAAATGATGCCAAGAAGGAATATCGTTTTTTTCATAACTAGAAATTTATACAAATATAAAAGTTTAAAATTGTTTTTATTTTAAAGAATTGCTAAAAGACCTTATTTATTTAAAGATAACTTTTAAATTTGATAAAAATTATATTCTATCTAGAAATGAACAATAAAATAATAGCAACAGCTGCTTTTTTTGGAATGACAGCGATCATTCTTGGAGCATTTGGCGCTCATGCCTTAAAAGCAGTATTGACCATCGATCAACTTTCAACTTTTGAAACGGGAGTTAAATATCAAATCTACCATGCTTTGTTTTTATTATTTTTAGGATTGAATACTCAATTACAAGAAAAAACAAAGAGAATAATTCTGAATCTAACTACTACAGGAGTAATTTTCTTTTCTGGATCCATCTATTTATTGGCAACCGATAGTTTGAACTCATTTAATTTCAAGACGATAGGGTTTATTACACCAGTTGGAGGCTTGTTGTTAATCGTTTCTTGGGGGATTTTAATGTGGAATTTTTTGAAGAAAAATGCATAATTAACAGCTAACTATATCGATATAGTAATATTTTATTTTACCTTTGCAAAATAATTACTAATTGCAACACACACTTTTTTTATGGACAACTACGCCTTAATTACGAAATCGATTTCGTTAGAAAAATATGGAATCCAAAATCCTAAAGAAATCATCTACAATCCTTCGTTTGAATTTTTATATAATGAAGAATTAAACCCTAATTTATCTGGATATGAAAAGGGTCAATTAACGGAATTAGGCGCTGTAAATGTGATGACAGGAGAATTTACTGGTCGTTCTCCAAAAGATAAATATATTGTAAAAGATAGTGTTACCGAAAATACAGTGTGGTGGAATTCTGATAAAGCAGTAAATGACAACAAGCCCATTTCACAAACCACTTGGAATGCCCTTAAAGAGACTACTACAGCGCAACTTTCAAACAAGCGATTATTTGTTGTAGATGCTTTTTGCGGTGCTAATGAAAACAGCCGATTAAAAGTTCGATTTATCATGGAAGTCGCTTGGCAAGCTCATTTTGTTAAAAATATGTTCATCCGACCAACCGATGCAGAACTGGAAAATTTTGGAGAGCCCGACTTTGTGGTATTAAATGGATCTAAAACCAGCTTTAAAGATTATAAAAACCATGGATTAAATTCTGAAGTATACGTGGCTTTTAACCTTACCGAAAAAGTACAACTAATTGGTGGAACTTGGTATGGTGGAGAAATGAAAAAAGGGTTATTCTCTATGATGAATTATTACCTTCCACTTAACGGAATGGCATCCATGCATTGCTCTGCAAATAAAGGATCAAATGGGGATGTGGCTATTTTCTTTGGATTGTCTGGTACGGGAAAAACCACCCTATCAACCGATCCAAAAAGAGAATTAATAGGTGATGATGAACACGGTTGGGATGATGATGGGGTATTCAATTTTGAAGGGGGTTGTTATGCTAAAACTATTGATTTAAGTAAAGAAAACGAACCCGATATTTATGGCGCTATTAAAAGAGATGCTTTACTAGAAAATGTAACAGTAAGTGGCGATGGAACTATCGACTTTAAAGATGGTTCTGTTACACAAAATACACGTGTTTCTTATCCAATAAATCATATTCACAACATTGTAAAGCCAGTTTCTAAAGCTGGTCATGCAACCAAAGTTATCTTTTTAACCGCTGATGCATTTGGAGTAATGCCACCCGTATCTAAATTAACACCTGAGCAAACTAAATATTATTTCCTTTCTGGTTTTACAGCAAAATTAGCTGGAACAGAAAGAGGCGTTACGCAACCAGAACCTACTTTTTCAGCGTGTTTTGGTAAAGCATTTCTTTCTTTGCATCCAACTCAATACGGACAAGAATTGGTTAAAAAAATGGAACAACATCAGGCTACCGCCTATATGGTAAATACAGGTTGGAATGGATCGGGAAAACGTATTTCTATTAAAGATACTCGTGCTATTATTGATGCCATTTTAGATGGTTCTATAGAAAAAGCAGAAACGAAAACCATTCCGGTATTTAATTTTGTTGTTCCAACGGCATTGCACGATGTGAATCCGGCAATTTTAGATCCAAGAGATACCTATGTTGATGCAAATGAATGGTCTGCAAAGGCAGAAGATTTAGCAGGCAGATTCATTAAGAACTTTGTTCAATATACCGATAATCAAGAAGGTCAAAATTTAGTAAAAGCAGGCCCACAATTATAAAACCCAAACTTAACCAAACGAAAAAGTCCAACAATTACTGTTGGACTTTTTTTATGTTTAATACTAATAAATTATTTTCCTTTATTAGCCTCAGCAATATAACGTTCTAAAGCCATTGTCATGGAAGGGGTTTCTGGAGTTGGAGCTAAAATATCAATTCGCAATCCATGCTCTAATGCTTCCTTTTGAGTTGTGCTTCCAAAAACAGCAATTCGGGTGTTATTTTGTTTAAAATCAGGGAAGTTTTTAAACAATGATTTAATTCCTGTTGGACTAAAAAACGCCAAAACATCATAATAAACGTCAGCCAAATCAGATAAATCACTCATCACTGTTTTATAAAAAACAGCTTGAGTCCAATTTAGTTTTAAGTTATTTAATGTTACCGGAGCATCTGCATTTAATTGATCGGATGCAGGCAACAAGAATTTTTCATCTTTATATTTTTTGAAAAGAGGCGCCATATCAGCAAAATCTTTCTGACCAACATATATTTTACGTTTGCGGTACACAACATACTTCTGTAAATAGAAAGCAATAGCTTCCGATTGACAAAAATATCTTAAATCCTCAGGTACTTTATAGCGCATTTCTTCTGCCACTTTAAAGAAATGATCTACCGCATTTTTACTTGTTAGTATAATTGCAGTGTAGTTTTTTAAGTCTATTTTTTGAGCTCTTACATCTTTTGCGCTTACACCTTCTACATGAATAAAAGAGCGAAAGTCTATTTTTACCTTATGTTTTTGTTGTAAATCAAAATAAGGAGAGTTCTCTACTTTAGGTTCTGGTTGGGATACCAAAATCGTTCTTACTTTCAAGTTGGACATGTTATGCTCTAATTTTTTGTAATCAAATAATATATGAAATAATAAGGGGCTATTTCAAGAGCGCAAAGATACAAAATAAAATAAAAGAACTTGCTTAATATGAAATTTTGATAAATTTTTAGAGAAATGAAATAGGTGAGCAAATTTATTGTTAATAAGATAATTATAACAGAATAAATTATAAAGTTTGTAATGTAATCACTATAAAATAATATGAAAGACATAGGTAACAGCAACAATCCCATGTAGGTTCTAAAAGTAACTTTTTGCAAACTAAATTGCTCTATTACTTCTTCAATTCCAAAAATGGTTGCTATTATTTTTTCAATTAAAAATTTAGAAAAGATAAATACAGATAGCAAGGTGAATATTCTAATAAATAAAACCCAATCTGTTTTTTCTCCATAATCCAAATGATAAAAAACCAATTGAATAAAAAAGGAAAGTGATATTAAATTTACTGCAACCAATAAAACATTAAAACCACTCATTAAATGAGAACTCTCCCTGTAGATTTTGGTATATTTATCCGATACAATTAAGCGAACAAAATCATTAAAACGACTTTCAAATGCTGCTTTGGCGATTACAACGAAGCCCAAGGCGAATAAAAAAACCAGGGTCGCCCAGTCTTTATTTTCTATGATTCTTGGATGTAATTCTAGTGCTATCATTGGCAGCAAAATTACTAAATTTTATTTGTTCCGTACTATTATAATTTTATTAAGATTCGGATGGTATAAAATCTGTATTTTTGTAAAAATTATTTTATCTAAATATGAACTGTGGCCTTGTAATTATTCCAACTTATAACGAAATTGAAAACATCGAAAGTATAATTCGAGCTGTTTTTTCATTGCATAAACAATTTCACATTCTTATTGTTGATGATAATTCGCCTGATAAAACTGCCGATAAAGTAAAAGAACTTCAAGGAGAGTTTACGGATAGTTTGTTTTTGGAACAACGAACCAAAAAAGCGGGACTGGGGACTGCTTATGTTCATGGTTTTAAATGGGCATTAGCTCAAAACTATGAATATGTATTTGAAATGGACGCCGATTTTTCTCATAATCCACATGATTTAGAACGATTATATGACGCATGCCATTTTGGAGGAGCCAATCTTGCCATAGGCTCTCGATATGTAACCGGTGTTAACGTGGTGAACTGGCCGTTGAGTAGGGTTTTGTTGTCTTACTTTGCTTCAGTTTATGTTCGTGCAATTACCGGAATGAAAATTATGGATGCCACCGCCGGATTTATTTGTTATCATCGATCGGTCTTGGAAGCAATAAATTTAGACAAGATTAAGTTTATTGGCTATGCCTTTCAAATTGAAATGAAATACCGAGCGTATTCAAATAATTGCAACATTCAGGAAGTTCCAGTAATTTTTACAGATAGAACCAAAGGGCAATCTAAAATGAGTGGATCCATTATTAAAGAAGCTATATTTGGAGTATTGGCTTTACGTATAAAAAGAATGTTTAATAACCTGTAACTAAATAACAAGAACTCTTTTAAGTTTTTGAAATAATAATATCATGAATACCGTATTAATAAAAAATGCTAAGATTGTAAACGAAGGGGTAATTATAGAAGGGGATGTGTTAATTGAAGGCGAATTTATTAAAGAAATCGCACCGAGTATTAGCCATAAAAGTTCCAATTGTAAGGTTATTGATGCAGGGGGAAATTATTTAATTCCGGGGGCAATAGACGATCAAGTTCATTTTCGTGAGCCAGGTCTTACCCATAAAGGAAATATAGCTACCGAAAGTAGAGCAGCAGTTGCCGGCGGAATTACCTCATTTATTGAGCAACCCAATACAGTTCCGAATGCGGTTACACAAGAATTATTAGAACAAAAATACGAGATCGCTTCTCAAAGTTCATATGCCAATTATTCCTTCATGATGGGGGGCACCAACAATAATTTGGAAGAAATTCTTAAAACTAATCCAAGAAATGTTGCCGGATTAAAATTATTTCTTGGTTCATCAACAGGAGATATGTTAGTTGATAGTTCTGCCGCTCTTGAAAGTATATTTTCAAGTACAAAATTATTAATAGCTGTTCATAGTGAAGATGAAACTACTGTAAAAAATAATTTAGAACATTATAAAGCTATTTATGGAGATGATATCCCTGTATCTTTGCATCCTGAAATTAGAAGCGTTGAAGCATGTTATATTTGTACCGAGAAAATAATTAAGCTTGCAAAAAAAACAGGAGCAAGACTTCATGTATTCCACCTTTCTACTGCCAAAGAATTGGATTTGTTTACAAACAAAATACCATTAGAAGAAAAACAAATTACTGCTGAGGTATGTATTCATCATCTTTGGTTTTCTGATGAGGATTATACTACAAAAGGGAATTTCATTAAATGGAATCCAGCAGTTAAATCAGCTTCCGATAGAGAGGCATTATGGAAGGCATTACTTAATGATACCATAGATGTTATCGCTACAGATCATGCACCACATACATTAGAAGAAAAACAGCAAGTATATACCAAAGCTCCATCTGGAGGACCACTAGTTCAGCACGCAGTGGTAGCCATGTTTGAAGCATTCCATCAAGGGAAAATATCGGTTGAAAAAATCGTTGAGAAAATGGCTCATAATCCAGCGAAGATATTCAAAATAGAAAATAGAGGTTTTATTAAAGAAGGCTATTATGCCGATTTAGTTTTAGTTGATCCATCTAAGCCATGGAGTGTAAACAAAGATAATATATTGTATCACTGCGGTTGGTCTCCATTTGAAGGGACAAATTTTAAATCAAGAATTACTCATACTCTTGTGAATGGTCAATTGGTTTATGAAAATTCAAAAGTTAAAGAAATTAAAGCGGGAAAAAGATTGCTTTTCAATAGATAGTTATATGATGAATAAAGCTCGTATATTAATAGTGTCGTTATTTATTTTTGCTACTAGTTGTAAAGAAAAAGTAAATACAAAACCAAAAAATCTTATTTCAAAAGATAAAATGGAAAATATTATTTATGATATAGCAATTTTGGAAGCAACACGAGCGCAAAATTATTCAGTTCAGAATTATCCAACATCAATCGAGTATATCAAAAATAAATACCATATAGATAGTTTGACCTATGCACAAAGCACACAATACTATGCATCAGATATTAAAGAATATAAAAGAATGTATGATGTTGTAAAAGAGCGACTTACAAAAGAAAATGCTAAGATTACAAATAATAAAGCTTCTAATAATCCCGACATTATTCTAGAAAACGGTATTGAGCAATAGCTAACTAGTGTAGTGGGGAATTATTGTATCTAAGTAGTTTTCAATATTTTCAAAAGAATAATTTAAATCCTTTTTGATTTTATCGTTGGAAAAAACAGTCGGGCTCAATAAAGAGTCCACACTGGTTTTAGATAAATTTCTTTTTGTTTTAAAAAATGTAGATATAATCCAATCCAATCTCCAGCCTAAATTTAATAAACCAGATCCAGCGAGGAGGGTTGGTTTTTTTACTCCCATTTTTTCTGCTATACATTGAAGAATAAATTTATAGGAATAATTTTCTGCAACTAAAATATATTTTTCACCATTACAATCTGAGTTCATTAGTTGCTTCATAATGTTTACCACATCAGTAACGGCAACATAACCAGCACTTCCAGTGGTGTAAAAAGAAAGCCCTTTTTTTACAGTTCGAAACAGAATCCCGCTTCCTTGATTCCAAAATCCTGGGCCAAGGATGATACCGGGGTTCACAATTACAACGGATAAGCCTTCTTGAAATCCGCGCCAAACTTCCATTTCAGCTCCATATTTTGATATTGCATAATCACTATGCGCTACCTCCGGATTCCATTCGGTTTGCTCATTAATTGGATTGTGAATTGGCAGTTTTCCTTCTATAGGAATAAAATCTCCTAAAGCTGCAATTGAACTCACGTGGCATAGTTTTTTTATTTTTTTGTCGATACAAAAATTCACAATATTAGCAGTGCCTTCAATATTTACCTTTCTTAATTTTTCTTCTTCTGCCGGATCAAAAGAAATTAAAGCGGCACAATGGTATACATACTCTATATTTTGGAAGGCAATTTCTAATGAAGGAATATCAAGAATATCTGCCGAAAACCATTCAATTTTTTCAAATAAAGCTTCTTTTTTGTAGAGTGAAAAAAGCTGTTTGGTTTTGGTCAAGTTTTTAGGGTCTCTATAAGTAGAACGTACTTTTTCGGCTCCATTTTCAATTAAATGAAGTAGCAAATGCGCTCCAACTAAACCGGTTCCCCCTGTTACTAATATCATAGTGACAAAGATAATTAGTTTAACTTGGTTTTTGTTTTTTTCAAGAAAAAAAGTGCCCCAATTTTCCTTTGTTGCCATTGCCGTTCACAATTCTTATATTTGCCCAAATTATAGTTTACAATGAGGAATTTAGTAGAAGAATTGCAATGGCGCGGACTGGTTCACGACATTATGCCGGGAACCGAAGAACAACTGACTAAAGAAATGACAACGACCTATATTGGGTTTGACCCAACAAGTGATTCATTGCATATTGGAAGTTTGGTGCCAATAATTTTATTGGTTCATTTGGAGCAATTCGGACATAAACCAATTGCTTTAGTAGGCGGTGCAACGGGAATGATTGGAGATCCATCTGGGAAATCGGATGAGCGAAATTTGCTTGACGAAGCTACTTTAGAAAAAAATGTGGCCGGAATAAAAGCGGTTTTATCTCGATTTTTAGATTTTAATTCTTCTGCTTCAAATGCGCCACTATTGGTAAACAACTACGATTGGATGAAAGACTTTTCATTCATCAATTTTGCTCGTGATGTAGGTAAACGCATTACCGTAAATTATATGATGGCGAAAGATTCTGTTAAAAAACGTTTGAGCGGAGAAAGTGGCGAGGGGATGAGTTTCACCGAATTTACCTATCAATTAATTCAAGGTTACGATTTTCATCATTTATACAAAACACACCATTGCTTGCTTCAAATGGGCGGCTCAGATCAATGGGGAAATATTACTACGGGAACCGAATTAGTAAGAAGAATGAATGGAGAAGGAGCCAAAGCATTTGCTATGACTTGTCCATTAATTACCAAAGCCGATGGTTCTAAATTTGGAAAAACCGAGGGTGGAAATGTTTGGCTTACCGCCGATAAAACTTCGGTTTATAAATTTTACCAATTTTGGTTGAATACCACTGATGTTGATGCAGAAAAATACATTAAGATTTTCACCTTTTTAGATAAAAATACGGTGGATGCCCTTATTGCAGAACACCAAGAAGCGCCGCATTTAAGAGTGTTGCAAAAACGATTGGCAGAAGAAGTAACAATTTTTGTTCATGGTAAAGAGGAATTGGAGCGCGCTATTTTTGCTTCGAATGCTTTTTTTAGTCCAACAATGGAAGATTTAGCAAAATTAGATGAAGCGACTTTTGTTGAGGTTTTTGATGGTGTTCCTAATGCGCAAATTTCTAAAGAAGAGATTGCTAACGGAATGGATATGATTGCTGCCCTTTCGGCAAAAACCAATTTTTTACCATCCAATAGTGATGCCCGACGCGAATTGAAACAAAATTCGGTTTCGTTGAATAAAAGTAAAGTAGATGAGGGGTATATTATTACTGAAAAAGATTTGGTTAAAGGCAAATTTTTAGTCCTACAAAAAGGAAAGAAAAATTATTATTTGATACAAATAGTTTAAATAAAAAAGGAGCAATTTGCTCCTTTTTTAATATACCATTAAATTACATCCACGAATATCCGAATTATCAAACCGTCCTAAAACTTCGAAGGAATTATTAGGATATTTCTTACCTAAATCTTGAGTAGCTATAAAGGAACACGAATTAATATTGGCTAAATCAATAACATTTATACCTCCGGTTTTACCTGGATCAACATAGGATAAAGCATCTTCGGGATCTCGAATTAAGATGTTCATCCAACTTGGGCATTCAAAAATTCCATTACCTAATGAATAGGCTTGTGATAATAATTCGGTCATTCCATATTCAGAGTGAATACTTGAAACTCCAAATCCATCACAAAGAATAGCGTGCAATTCTTCTCGAATGATTTCTTTTCGCTTTCCTTTCATGCCACCGGTTTCCATGATGATGGTGTTTTTTAATTGAAATTTTTGAATCTCAATTAAATCCAATAAGGCATAAGTAACTCCTATTAATATTATGTTTTGCCCAGAAGCATCAAGTTCAATTAATTTAGAAATTAGCTCGTTGTAATTATGTAAGTAAAATCCGCTATTTTCATTATTAGAACGATCAATTAAATCTTGAACCATATAAATTAAAGAAGAACCTTCGCGCTCTAAATAGGATGGTAATAGAGCCAAAACGGCATAATCTTCAATGTTTCCATAAAATTCGGAGAAAGCATTTTGATAACTTTGTTCGTAAAGCGTGACATCTGTAATAAGATGTTTGCTAGTTATCATTCCGGTTGTTCCACTACTCGTAAAAGTTTTCTGTATAGGATCTTTAGAAGATACTACTTCATGACTTTTAAAAAATTGAATGGGTAAAAAAGGAATTTGCTCCAATGATTTTACATCCCCTTTTTCGGTTTTAATTAAATCACAAAATGACTTATAAACAGCGTTGTTTTCGTATTGAAAACGAAACACTTTTAAAGCGATTTTTTCAAATTGCTTAGCGCCTGAAATAGTAAAAATATCTTGTGAGGAAATCAAAATTTTAATTTTTACAAAAGTAATAAAAATAAAAAAGCCCCAAGTAAACTTGGAGCTTTTGAGTTGTATTTAAATTAATTATCTAATAACTAATTTTTTTGTTACGGTATTTCCTTCTTCAGTAATACGAACCATGTAAATTCCAGTTTTTAATTGACTTACATTAATTGCATTATTTGAAGTAGTTGCATTCAACACTTGTTTTCCTAATACATCAAAAATAGCAACATTTCTATCTGAATTTAAATTCGATTCGATAAACAAAGTTCCATTTGAAACTGGGTTAGGATATACTTTTAAACCTGCAATTGCATTAACTTGATTAGAAGAAAGAATACCACCAATTGTAGTGTCAATTCTTAATTCGTCAAAAATAATTGTAGGAGTTGTTGTAGCAGAATCTTGTCTTAAGTACAATCCTCCTAAATCAGCAATAGCCGTAGTTAACACTTGTGATAAAGTTGGAGGTGTAGAAGCAGCATCAAAAGTTATTAAATCTGGATTGATCCATGCTTTTAATGTTAAAGTTGCAAAATCATAATTCATAATTACTAATTGAACTTCACCAGTATTTCTTAAAGTAGCATCCCAGTTTGTCGTAGTGCTTGCAGCATCTAAACCAAATTGGTATTGCGTAGCATTTTTAGTAATAAATAAACGGCCTTTGTAGTTTTTTGCAGCATCTGTTAAGCCAACAAAATAAGTAGTTGGAGTAGCAGCGGTCATTGTAGTTAAATCGGTAACATTAACTAAGAAAGAAGCAAAAATAGTTCCAGAGGTAGTTGAAGTAAATGGTGTAAAACAATCTATTCCTGCTCCGTTAAAAGTCACCGAATTTCCAGTTGCAGCATATCCATTGTAGGATAAGCTACCAGATGCTATTAGAATATCATCTCCAGTATTATTGTTAGTCCATCTTTGTGAAGAACCTAAAGTGCTGCCATCAGTGTATGAGAAAGGCTCATTATAAGGTAATGTATTTACTGGTTTACATACAGGGGCAGTTAACACAGATTGGTAAGAACAAACTCCACTTACTACATCTACTGTTAAGTTTGTCCCTTCAGGAATTCCATTGATTAATATGTTACCCGCAGCAACTGAACCAGGATTGTCTCCTGCAACAGTTCCTACAGTTGGAGTAATTGTATATGTACCAGTACCCCCTCCTGTAAATGGAATAGTAGCAGTATACGTATCTATATTAAAAGTAACTGCATCGCAAGCCCCTGTAGCAGTTGCAAGTACCAAAGTACATGCAGGGTTATAATTAAATACTTTAATGTCGTCAATACGAATCTGTCCAGCAACTGTAGGTTGTGTAAAACGAAGTGATAACGAGTTTGAAGAAGGTAATACTCCACCAGGAATAGTAACTAAATTCCAAGCAGCTGATGTATTATTTGAAAATGAAATTGGAGTCCAAGTAGGAGTTGTAGCTGAAGCATTAGTACTGTATTCTAGAATTACTTGAACTGTTGCAAAAGTTGCAGTTAAATATCCAAAAGTCATTTGAATGTTAGCAGAAGTATAAGCAGAAGTATTAATACCGTCAATTTGAAAGTATTTTCCTGCAGTATTTGTCAAATAAACGTTTCCACCACCTGATGCACCAGTGTAAGTATTTGATGCAGATGTGACTCTAACATCACCTGTTCCGGTGTAGACAATTGGTGCTACGTTTTGAAAAGTAGCTGGTGCAGTTCCTGCAACATATGCTGGAATTAATGTAGTTCCTGTAGGAACCCCCATGTTTTCAGAGTATATCGTCTGACCAAATGATACAGAAGCTACTGCTAGTAAAAATAAAATGTAAAGTTTTTTCATGATTTTTATATAATTATTAAACAAAGGTAATTACTTATTATTTAATTGAATAAAATTCGGGTAAAATAATAGTTATTATATAGTTGTGATTATCTCACAATCAATTTTCTTGTAGTACTTGCGTCTCCTTCTTCAATTTTAATGAAATAGATTCCTGGAGATAAGGAGGCAATGTTTAATTCTTTTGAAGTAAGTAGGATTTGAAATACTTTTTTCCCTAAAACATCAAAAATAGCAATTTGTTTGTCGTCATTGCTTTTAGAAGTAATATACAATTTACCATTGGTAACAGGGTTTGGGTAAAAGTTCAATCCCTCAAT
>JACCDK011874372.1_pt1 | contig 29767 bp, 32 predicted proteins | sample 7445871 | NCBI WGS metagenome assembly JACCDK01 (sample SAMN15323436, study PRJNA562643) | freshwater metagenome | isolation source: river surface water | place: USA:Blue River Watershed | collected 2017-08-15 | reverse complement strand
TTTAACTATTAAGGAAGCTATAATGCCTATATTATTAGTTGATGGTTCAGCTCGTAGTCATTATGAAAAAAATGACACTAAATGGATTAGAACCCAATCAATGGATAAAATAAAAGTAATTTATAACATCACAAATGACCAAATTTTTAAACATCATAAAACACATCTATGTTATAATGGTTATCAAAGGAAGAAAATTCAAAATGGTATTTTAAAAATGTGCGATTATGCTAGATTAAATGATTTAAAAAATGATTTTTATAAAAAACAAACCATAAAAAATGAAGATTCATCATCTAAAGAAATAACCAATAATGATACTAACAATCAAGAAATTACAAATACTGATAATACCAATAATAATTTAACATCTAACAATCAAGAAATTAATGATGAATATGAAGAAGAAAGTGATTATGATACTGATGATACTGATTATTATGAAGATGAAGATGGAATCATAACCTCAAAAATAATATTGTCATCGTGAAATATGATTATTTAGTAAAAAATATAAAAGGTCTAATTCTAGGAAAATTATAATTAAAAGATATGTTATTTGTAAGGTTAATATATATTTACAAATATTTTTTATATGTTTCGAGGGCTTTGACACGATTTGCCGTGTAGTCAACGATTGGCGATGGATAAGATACATCCGGATATTTTACATATGATGTGTTCCAGGTATGTATGTCTTTAGCCGGGATGTCTTTTAATTCAGGCAGCCAATGTTTGATATATTCGGCATTCTTGTCAAACTTCTCGGATTGTGTCCAAGGGTTAAAGATTCTAAAATATGGTTGTGAATCAAAACCACCACCAGCTGACCATAACCAACCACCTACATTACTAGACGGGTCATAATCTAATAAGTTTTGAGCAAAATATTTCTCACCCCATCTCCAGTTACACAATAATGTTTTTACTAAAAATGAGGCTACAATCATTCTAGCTCTGTTATGCATAAAACCAGTTGTATTTATTTGTTTCATAGCTGCATCGACAACTGGAAATCCAGTTTCACCTTTAGACCATTTATTAAATAAAGTTTGTGTTCCAGACCATTTTATATTGTCAAATCTTTCATCCATTGATTTTCCTTTTAATACTTTTGGATTGAAATAAATGGCTTGAGCATAAAAATCATGCCAGTATAATTCATTTACGAAACTAGAATTGTGTTTAAATGCGTGATAGACTTCGCGAAGTGAAACACAACCAAATTTAATATAGGCACTTAAAAATGTTGTTTTATAAGTTAGATCATTTCTATTTTTTAAATAATTACTAAAGGATTGTGATTTGGAAAGAATATTTAATCCTAGACTACGTCCACCGTGGACATTTAAATTTGGATTAGGTGTATAATGTTTTTCTAAATCTGCTATGTCTCCAGTATGTTTTGTTTTTTTAAGTTTTTCTAATTTAGTCAATAGTGTCTTTGTAAAGTTAACTGGTTTATGAACTTCTAATTTAGCGGCTTTATTATGATATGGTGTATATTTTGTATAAGGTGTTCCTGAGTCTGTTAAAACTGATTCTAATGGTGTTAAAGTGTAATCTTCTGTTTGAATGAATTCTAGATTATTAGTTTTACAAAAATCTTTAATCTCTTGATCTCTTTGTTTTGCAAAAGGTGTGTAATCTAGATTTGAATATATTTTGGAAATGGAATTTGATTTAATAATTTCATCTAATACTTTTAAATCTGAACCATATAGAAAAGTAAGTTTATTTTTTGTTAATGTTTTTAATTCTTTTAAAGATTCAGTCATAAATTGAATTGAATTTTGACTTTTATATGGATTTATGTCAGATACTTGAACTGGATTAATAATAAAAATAGGATATACTTTATCAGATTCGGAACAAGCTTTTATTAAACCAGTGTTATCATCAAGTCTATGATCTCTACGAAAAATAAATATTGACATTTTATCTTTTATTATTATTAGTTGTTTTTTATTTTAAGTTAAGTTAAATCTGATTCAAAAGTAATTTTATAATAAAATTGAAATTGATATTTTTTTTGATAAAAATTATAAAATAAAATATGTTATTAACTGTTTCTATTGTTGTTTTAATAATTTCTCTATTCTATTATCAATATGTTAATGATTTTAGTTTATTAGAATATATTAGATTTTTAATACCATCAGAATTAAAAGGATGGATTTTGATGTCAATTATTACACCTATTATGACTTCAATGATCTCAACAAGAAATTTTACATATTGGTTTCAAAAAATATTTCTCTATAGTCATATCTGGGATAGTCAAATAAATGGAAATAATTTCCTAGAATGGTTTTCATTTTATTTAATTAAAAATAATGTGTATTCATATGATAGTTTAACAAATATTATTAATAATCAAAGTTCAGTATGGTGGGATGATAAAAATACATTTTCTTGTCGTCCACAAATTTATGAAATTCCAGCTGGATGGATTGTTTTTAAATATAAATCTAAATTTTTAATTGCTTATTTTCCTTATCCGGTAAATAATAATAATGTACAATTTCGTGATAATTTAACTAGGATGTTATATGTCTATTCATTTCATAATATTAATTGGAAAGAATTCAATGAATATATTTGTAACTATTATTATGATAATACAAATACCAATAAATTAGCTATATATCGTAATCTTGAAACATATGTAGATGAAAGTACTAAAACATATACAAATCTGAGAGAAAATGCATCAATTGATGTCTGTTTTGGAAATAAATCAAAAGAAGATGCTTGGAATGCAGTGATTGACTTTTTTAATGTTGAAAATAAAAACTATTTTCGAAAGATTAATCAAACATATAAAACAGCATTTCTAGTTTATGGACCATCTGGAACAGGTAAAACTGAATTATTATTTCAGATTGCTTCTTATACTTGGTCAAAATATCAAAAACCAGTATATATAATTAATCCAAAAGGATTGAGTGATTGTGATTTGAATGAAGTATTTGATAAAATTCAATCTGGATATGTTTTAATTGATGAATGGGATTTGTTTTTAGTAAAAGAAGGTACCGGTAAAAAAAATAATCAGTATCCTAGTTTAAATGCCTGGTTAAATGTTTTAGATCGAGTTAGTGGAGAAATTATCTTTTGGTTTACATCTAATAATTATGAAGAGTTATCAAAATATAATAATGGTGCTTTAGTAAGACCAGGTAGAATAGATCATATTTTTAAATTTGATAAAATGACATCAGATGAAGTTAAAAAGGCTTGGAAATATTTTAATCCAAATGATAATAAGATTGATAATTTTAGTGATGAAAGTTTAAATGGTATTACAATTGCTCAAATTATTAATAATCTTAAAAAGAAATTATCAATTGATGATTTAATTAAAAATAAAAATAATATTCAATCAAATAATATTGAAGAAAAAGAAGAAATTAAAGAAGAAGACAATGAAAGTGAAGAAGATGATGAAGAGAATATAAATATAAAAATAAAAAAATATCTGAAATGAAAGCAATTTTATATTTATTTTGATTTTTTTTTATTTAGTTTTCAAATAAGTTAAAGTGATTAATTGGATAAGTTGAACTATATCCAACTGGATATCTATATGGTTTACGATATAAAGGTTTTTCATAAAAGACTGGATTATCTGGATGTGTTTTAATAAAATAAAATGGTGATTGTGTATACATATGCCAACTTGATCGTGCAAAATCAGACATTAGTGTTGAATTATTATCTTTAGTTACTAATGCAAATTTTTCAGCTACGTCTTCTTTTTTAGGTTCTTCTTTTAAACTTCCTTTAGTTGATTTTTCATTATCAATTAAAAGATTAAAATTAGTTATTATTTCTTCAGTATTCATCTCTTCAATTGATTTATTGAAAGACAAATATTTATTTGGAAAAATAACTATTAATGTTATAATTATTGATAGAATTATAAATAATAAAAGAGTATTATCCATTTTCGTTTCTTTATTGTAAATAAAAGAAAAAGATTAGAAAATATTAGAAAAATATTAGAAAAAGTTTGTTTCATATGATGTCATTCTTAATGTTTTTTTTAATTTTTTACTTAATTTAAGTTTTGGTGTTTTTAAATATTTAATTGCTTTATTAACTAGATTAATAAATATTTGGTCTTTAGTTTTAGGAAGAACATAATCTGCAAATTTATATAAAGACTTTGGATGAGGATCAAAAGGATTTTTTAACCATTGTAGAAAATCTTGATCAAATATAATATTTGCGCCTTTAATAATATGATATGATAATAGACTAGTTGTTTGATGCAATTTATATTTTGTTTGTTGTCTAGATATCTGACAATTATTTGTATCAACTAAAAAATCAGCAAAATTATTTGATTTTGGATTAATATGAATGAATATTTTTGCAATTTGAAGTAAGAAAAATTTCTTTTCTTGAATCCAAAGTTTATCTTTGATTTGTTTTATCTCTTGTAATTGGTTTTCTGTTAAATTTATATTTCTAGGATCATTCTGATTCAGATAAAATATTTGATATGCATTTGCGAATGTATTTAAAAATACTGCTAATGATTCGGTATATGATTCATATATTCTAGTTTTTACATCATCCTCAATTTGAAAATGACATTTTAAATCTATATTATCATTTTGACCTGTCAAGTCATATGAACCATCTAGATTAAAAAAATGAATAGATTCATGTAAAATAAGTTTAAAATGTTCTTCTTTTCGCCAAATAGTTATTTCTGTATAATCAGTACTTCCTGAATTAACTTCTTCCGGACCAAATAATTGTTTTTTTCTTGGCATTTTTTTTAATTGATTTGTTAATAAAATTTTAAATTTTACTTTATGATTTTCTTTTTTATATAATCTAGGTATACATTTCATTCTAGCATATAAAAATTTCCAATATAAATTATCAAGTGGAATATTATCATTTGAATATATTTTAAATTCTAGCTCATTATCAGAATAAGTATATTCATATTTAAAACCTATATCTAATTGTTTTTGAATATTATATGATGTAAACATATTATATTTTTCTAATTTTTGTATTAATTGATTAACTAGATCTTCATTATTATCTTTTTTAGTTCTTAAAAATTGTATAAATGATATTTTTCCATTTTCACTATAATATATTTCATTATTATATTTATTAAACCATTCTGATAAAGATTTAGATATTCTGTTAATATCTGATTTTTTTTTAGTTTTTTTTTGTTTATCAAAAATCTTATGTAAATCTTTTAATAAATCAATTGGTAAATTTTTATTAATGTTATTTTTATAATCTAGAATACCTTTTTTAAATAATTGATCAATTAAAAATTCAATTGATATTTGTTTATTATTTTTTATTTTATTTACTTTAATATTTATTTTAGATGTATCCAGTTCGTGAACTAATTGATGATATACAAATATAAATTTGTTCATCCAATCTTCTAAATTAATTGATGATGTTTGATTTTTTAAAAAAGAAGATTGTGAATTAGAATTAGCAATTTCATTTTCAAGTAACATTCTCTTAATTTATTTTATGAAATAAATAAAAAAAGTAAATAAATAAAAAATAAAAATTATTATACTTGGTTAGAGAATTAATAATTATTTTAATTATTAGGATGATATGTTGCACCTTCAGTGTAGGTTTCACGCGCAAAACCGACTGATAGAATGTTATTTATAAGTATCGGTATTGGTTCACGTTTATAAAACACGATACTTGCAAGAGCTCTAGTTTGTCCTACATCACATTTTTTTAATTGAATCACTATGTGATCTATTTCTTCTTGGGGTGTTGTTCTTTTATTTTCATCCATTTTATTTATAATAGTATATAAAGCCGTAAATTCAGCATCATTTAGGCGACCACCACGTTGTTTTTTTAAAGACTTACGGGCTTTAGATTTACGTGAATATTTTGATTTGAGACTACGTTTTGATTTGTTTACCATTTAAAATGATATTTTTATAAAAAATTAAATATAACACTTATTTTTAGAAGAAATCGTCATCTTCTGATTCTTCATCATCATCATCATCTTCTTCAATCATTTTTTTAATATTATTCTTGTGTTTGTTATAAAATAAATTATTTATTTTTTTAACAGCACTAACAGCATTAATTCCATTATTTCCTGTGTCTAAATCTCTCATAATATTTCTAACATCACCAAGAAAGGATTCACTTTGTCCAGATGTTTTTTTATTACTAGATGTATTTTTAGATTTTTCATTATCATTTGTTGATTTTTTATTTGATGATGATTTTACATTATTATTTTGTTTTTTTTTATCATTTGTATTATTATTTTTTTTAGTATAATAACCGGGATTTAATTTTTCTAATGAAACATCTTTAATTTCATTTTTTTCATCTTCAAAAGATTCTTTTGATGGTTTATCATCTTCATCTTCTTCATCTTGATTTTTATTTTTTTTATTTGATTTTTCATCATCGATAATATTTTTATCTTCACCTGGAATAGGTACTTTAATCTTTTGATTTTCAAAATTTTCTATATGTATTGATTTATGTGTAATAATTTTATTTGTATTTGGATAATAAAGTGCAATTAAAGAAACTGTTAAAATAAATCCTAGGGGCATATTATATCTAGTTATTATTACTATACATCCGACGATAATAATTAATACAATCGGATTAAATAAATATTTATAATATATATCTGGATTCAATCTTAATAAAACTGTATAACAAATAATAATTGCAATTAGAAAATAAGAAAAAACTTTATTTGTCCAAATAGATTTATTAAAATTATTAAATAATTCAATTGGGTATTCAACTCTCATTTCTTTGTTCTTTACTTTATTTCAATAAAAAAAAGTAAATAAAATAGAAATTAAAAAAGAATTCAAAAATAATTAAAAATTAGGAGGTCCTTCTTTAATCTTTAATCCACTAATACTATGTGATGATATTGGTGTAAAAGCTGAACCTGTTACTGAATGTTGTAATGCTTTATTTGGTACTGGAGATGGAATTGGTGAAGGTATAACTTTTTCAACAATTTCACTGACAATTGATTCTGGATTTGTTGGTGTTGGTGAAGATGTTGATAGAACAAAATAATTAAATAACATAATTGATCCGGTAACTAATACAAATATTTTAATATATGATAGTTTATCTACTTCAAATTCACTATCATTTTGTTGTTTTTTCTTTTGATCATAATGAAATAAAACAACTGATGCAACACCTATAATAACTGCTAATACATAAGGGTTATTCCAAGTAAACATTTTTATTTTTTACCATTATAAAAGTTTAATTAAAAAAAAAATAAACGCTTAAGCAATTTGATTTTTAACCATTTTAATAATATCTTTACCAAATTCTCTGAATTTAGCCTCTCCAATACCAACAATATTTTTAACCTCTAATTCAGTTGTAGGATTTTTTTTAACAATTTCTTCTAATGATAAATTATTAAAAATACGATATGGAGCACATTTAAGCCTCTTAGCTTCTTGATTTCGATAGTTAATTAAAATATTATATAATGGTAGATGTGTGAGATTATATTTCTCTTGTAATGAATCATTCATTAATTCATTTGCAAAAAATCCCTTACCAATATCAATATTATTTTTTAAAATATCTTTATTTTTATCTTCTTTGATATTATTATTTTGTTCTGGAATATCATTTGAAACAATAAAATCAGATAATGAATATTTTGCACTTTCGATGATCATTTTAATAACTGGAATATTGTTATTATTAATATTATTATTAATAATTAATTTTTCATACCAAAATCCGGATTCTTGTTTAATAATATGTTCTTCTAAAATATCATATTGTATCATTTTATTAATTAAACGTGTCAATGTTAAATTACTAAGTAATTGATTATTAAGATCATTTTGGTATATATCTCTTAATTTATATTTAGTGATATCATCTTTATATTCTCTGATAATCCTAAGAAGTTTTTCAGCTATTGATGTCATATCTCTTTCTTCTAATTTATTATTATTATCTAATTGACGAATACAATTATCACATGAATTATTACACCAATTTTGTTTTTCTTCTATTTTTTCACCAAAATAAGATGATAACTGTGAGTGTCTACAATCAATAATATTTTCTACAAATCCAACCATTTCATTTAATTTATTGGTTTGATATTGCTGGTAATGTTCTTTATTTTCATCAACTTGATCAAGAAATTCAACATTATCAAAATTAGTCATTGTAACATCATAATGAAATGAATTATTTTGTTCATTACCTTGATTCTTTTTAAATAAATTATCATAAAATACACGATCTTGATAAGTATAATATAAAATACAATCTGATGGTGAACCATCTCTACCAGCTCTTCCAATTTCTTGATAATATCCTTCGATTGAAGATGGAAGATTATAATGTATAACAAATCTAACATCTGGTTTATCAATTCCCATACCAAATGCAATAGTTGCGACAATAATTTTAATTTGTCCAGTTAGCCATTTCTTCTGAATAAATTTACGAATATTTTGGTCTAATCCAGCGTGATAATGACTTACTTTAATATAATTTTCTAAATAAGCCGAAACTCTCTCTGTTTCTCTACGTGAATGACAATAAATAACACCTGATTGATCATTATAATTTTTAAGAATTAAATCACGTAAATTAGCTAGGATAGTATCATTACGATTAATGATTTTAATATTAAGATTAGGTCTAAAAAACCCAGATGCCTCAATATGAGGATTTTCTAATTCTAAAATATTAATAATATCCTCTTTGACAATTGGTGTTGCTGTTGCAGTTAATGCTGTAATTTTAATACCAGGAATATAATGTTTCATATATTTTAGTTTAAGATAACTATCCCGAAAGTCGTGACCCCAAGTTGAAACACAATGTGCTTCATCTATAACTAATCTAGCAAATAATCCTTCAGTATTTAAATCTTTAAGAAGTAATAAAATCTTATCATCTAAAATTACTTCTGGTGTAACATAAAAAAGCATATAATCTTCTACGTTTTTTAATTTTTTTAGAAGTTCTATTTTTTCTTTTTTAGATACATCTTCATTTAGAAAAGCAACATTTATATTTTTGTTTTTAAGTTGTGTGATTTGGTCTTCAATTAATGATTTCAGAGGTGATATAATAACTGTAACCCCTTTTGATGCAACAGCTGGAAGTTGATAACACATAGATTTACCAGAACCAGTAGGACTTAAAACTAGGATATCAGTGTCTAGATGTTTAATTATTTTTTCTTGAAATGGTCTTAATTTATCAAAACCAAAATATTGTTTCAAACATTCAGTATATTTTTCAATGCTCATATTATATATCCAATCTTATATATATAATTTAACATCCTTTTAAACTGTTTTATTTTATTTTCTTTTTTTTATATAAAATGAATAATTTAATATTATTAGGTGGTATAATAATTATACTTTTAATTATAATTTTATTAATAATTGTAATAGTTAAATTACAGAGAGATGTAAGCAAAAAAAATGAAAACATCCCAATTATTAATAATCCTCAATCAGAAAAAGAATATATTTTTATTAAAACAAAACCCCAAAAATTAAATAATCTAAATGAAAAAAAAGACACACCTGATTTAAAAAAAAATAATAAGATAGGTAATAATCTCGAACGGATTATTGAGGAAAAACATAATCTTGCTGCTAAATTACATCAATTAGAACAACAATTAAAAACACCAGCACCTTCTAGACCAAATCAAAATTCAACACCAGCTCCAACACATCATTAAATTTTATTTTTTTATGTTTTAAATGTAAAAATGTCAGACACTGAAACTGTTGAATATTTATTTGTGAGTAATATTCATTTAATTTGTATTGGATTAATTGCATTATCAATGAGTTTTTTATGTTGTCAAAAATTAGGTGATGATGATGATGAAAATGTGAATAATAATATTATAATAATTAAAAATTTAGAATTACCTCCACCATATAAATCAGAAACATAGGGAATATTTATATTTTTTAATATGAATTACCAATCTCCGAGCGTTTGTTCTAAAAAAAAAATAATGCTTGTGCTCATCGCAAAATAATAAATAAAATAAAAATAACAAGAATTAACTTAAGAAAAAGTGTAATTAGTTTAATTAACCTAATAACCAATTAGTCTATATCTTAAAATGAGCAAACCTGTTGCCACTCAATTTGAATCTGAAGTAAAGAACTGCCCTGCTTATGGCAAGTTCGCTGTTGAACTCCTTGAACGCGTTGCCGCGGATCATTCTCTTAACTTTGAGACCCTTTGGGCTCAATACTTTACCGGTCTTTCGCACGTAAAAGCGCTTAAGAACGCTCGCCACTTTATTAAACAATGCGATCCCCGCAATGCCGTTGCTCCTGCCAAGAGCGACTACCACTTTTACCTCACTGAACAATCAAAGGAAATCCAAGCCAAAGGTCAAACCTACGATATTGCTAATCACGGTAAGGAAATTGGCAAACGCTGGAAGGCTCTCACTGATGCCCAACGTGCTCCCTACCAAGCCCTCGCTACGGCTGACCGTGAACGTCGCCAAGGTGAACTCGATGCGATTGAAGAACGCATCAAGTCTGGTAGCCTCCAAGACTCACCTTTCCGTCGCAGCCCCCGTCACCGCACTGGCAATGTTAGCGCCCTTAATATGTATGTTCGTGAAATGACCCAAAAGATCCGCGAATCTGACCCCACCCTCCCCAACACTCTCCGTATGCAACGTATCCACGTTCAATGGAAAGCTCTCTCGGAGGCTGATCATACCCGCTACCAAGCTCTTGCTGATGCGGCCAACAAAGCCAACGCCGAATCAAAGGCTGCTGCCACACCTGCTGCTGCTCCAGTTGCCGCTGCCCCAGTCGCGGCGGCTCCGGCTAAAGTAGAAACCAAAGCTAAAGCTGCTAAACCTGCCAAAGCGGCGGCGGCTACCCCAGCTCCAACACCAGCACCGGCTGCCCCCGCTAAAGCTGCTGAAGCCAAACCTGCTAAGGGTGCTAAGCCTACCAAAGCGGTTGAAGTAAAAGCGGCTGCTCCCGTTAAAGCTGCTGAAGCTAAACCTGCCAAGGCTGTCAAAGGTGCCAAAGCTAAGTAAATAATATTTTAAAATTTAAAATTTTTTCTAATTTTTTATAATATCTTTATAATACTAAATATAAACTCTATCATAAGATGACGCAAAATTTAACACAGATGATATAATTGCAAGACCAAAAAATATATATGTTGTTAAATAAATTAGTATAACACCACCTTCATTTTTTTTAATATTAATTATATTACCAATATTTAAATCATATGAATTATTTAGATCTAATTTAGAAACATAAACAATGCTAACAATTGATAGTATTAATATAATTAATGATAATAAATTAATAATAGTCACAAACTCGTTTGTTAAAAATAATCCTAACATAAATATTATTATTGATATTACAAGAATGACAATAAAAGACATAAATGGTATTTTAATTTTTTTATCTTTACTATCAATTAATTTAACTGATGTTTTATTATTTACAATATTAATATTACTAATTGGAATAAATGAATAAAATATTATATTTAATATAGCTAATATAACTACAACAAAACTTAATCCATTAGAAAAAGTATAGAAACTCATTTTATTTTACTTTTCATAATAGAAATAAAATTAAAAAAATAAAGAAATTTTATTATTTAAGTCTTAATAAATACAAGAATTGATTTAATTCACCTATAATTTCATCACGCATATTAGTTAAATCAGTACTCATATTATCTGAATTAAGATCAGTATGGATTTCAACTAAGAAATTAATTAATTCTTTAATATAATTTTCTAATTCATCATTATCAACAAGATTGTCAATTGATAATTTAGAATAATCAGACATTAGAAGATTTAAATCATATTTTCCAATAAATACTTCAACATATCGATCAACTAAATCGCCTAATTTAGAATGTAAATTATCAGTTGCTTTATGTGCAGCATATGATTTAGTTTTCCAATGAAATAATTTAATAGTATGAATAGATTCTAACATTCTTTGAATAAATTTATTTGCAAAATTATCTTCTTTAGATTTGTCACTATTTGTATTTGCTACACTAAGTCTTGAACTTGTTACGTTTTCATTATTATTTGTAGTTTGATTTCTTAAATTAACTCCATTGTTATTTATATTATTGTTTAAATTATTTGCATTATTATTTACACTTGACACACTATTACGAACACTTGCAACACTATTACGACCATTAGTTGCATTATTATGAACACTTACTGTACTATTACCAACACTTGCCACACTATTACGAACACTTGCAACACTATTACGACCATTATTTGCATTATTATGAACACTTACTGTACTATTACCAACACTTGATACACTATTACGACCATTAGCCGCATTATTACGAACACTTACAGCACTATTACGACCATTAGTTGCATTATTATTAATATATATTTTTTTTACATTATTTTTCATTGTATTTTTATTATTTTTAGGTTTAGTTTGATTATTAATATTTGTATTTGAACTCATTTTATTTTATATTAAATATAAGATATTTTTAATTTTGAATAAAATAATTATTATTAAGTTCTAATTCTGCATTATTTCTAGATTTATACAATTCATTAATTTCTTTTAATGTATTTATTTTTAATGTATTTTCTTGACTATCTAGATAATCACATCTATTATTATATTTAATAAATTCATTACGCCATTTATTTTTTTCTTCATCAATATTTTTAATTTCTTGATGTATTTTAATTTTAGATTTATTAATATCATCTAATCTACGTTTTTTATCATTTCCGATTTGATTTCTCTTTCTTATATATTCATCCTTTGACTTTAATATACTATTTGATTGATATTTTAAATGATTAATATCATAATTTATAACTTTTATTTTATTATCTAAATCAACTGTTACATTATTATATATTTCTTTTGCACTTTGATTGTCATTATTATTTTGTAATATTAAATCTTCTAAATATTTTTTATGTTCAGATAATTCTAATTCAATATCTTTGATTTTAGTTTGTTTATTTTTTTTATCATCTTTGTATTTTAATTCTTGATTAATATATTCTCTCTCAAGTTTTTCTAATGTATCTATTTCATTTTTAATTTCAAAACGAACATTAACAATTTTATTTTTTAAATTTGTACAATATTCTTTGTTTTTTTGAGCATTAATTTCAGTCATTCTTTTAATATTTTGTATGTCTGATTCTAAATTTCTAATTGTTAAATTTATTGTATTTATTTCCATTTTAAAAGGATCATTTGCTATAATTTTATTATAATTAAACTGTTGAGTTTTAAATTCTAATAAAAGATTATTATATTTTAATGATATATTAGATTTTTGATCATTTGCTTCTCCTAATTCTTGTCTTAGTTTCCATCCAATATTATCTAAATCAATACGACCTTTTTTTATTTCAAATTCAATGTTTTTTATTTTTTTTTCTAATTCTAAAATTTGATCAGAAATAACCTTTAATTCAACCTCATTACTAGTTATTTCAACTTTAATTTTTTCAGAAATAATTAAATTTTCATTTTTAACAGATTGCATCCATTCAGATTGTTTAGTTATTAACATATTTTTTTCTTTTTCTAATCCAGAAATTTTTTCTGAATAAATCTTTATTTTATGTCTATTCTCTTCTTTTTCTTCCTCCCATTGTTTTATTATTTTTATAGTTTTTCTTCTTTCTAATTTTGTATTAGAATCAATATTATCTATATCTTCTTTTAATACTTGTATCGTTTCTTCTATATCTGATTTATTATTTTTATATAAATCAATATATTGTAGCCATTTTTTCTCAAATGTATTATAGTCTTTTTCTGTTTCTAATAATTTATTTTTAAGATATTCGTTTCTTTGTTCCCAAACTATTTTATTACCTTTTAAATTAATTTTATTTTGTAATAAACTATTCTGATATTCTTGATAATGTTCATTCTTAATTGCATCAATTTCATTTTTTTCTTTTTGTTTTATTTTTATTTTTTTTATTATTTCTTCATTATCACCATCAAATTTTTTAATATTTTCAGAATAAATATCAGTATCTAAAATTTTAAATACTTCACTTTCATAATCTGGTTTATTTAAATTAGATTCTTCTTCTAATAATCTAGATAATTCATTTGCTAGATTTTCTTTTGTAGTTTCAAGTTTTTGTTTTTCATTTTCTAATTTAGTAAATAATTCTAATTTTTCAGATGTATTTTTTTGTATTATTTCTTCTTCTTTTTTTTTTAATTCTCTAACCTTTTCATCAACATATTGTCTTAATTCATTAAATAATTTAAATTGTTCTAAATATTTATTTTCATATGTTTCTTTAATATTAATTATATCATTTTCATTATTATTTGATATTTCATTATATGTAACTATTTCATTATTATTACTTATTTCATTATTATCATCATCTGTACTGCTATCATAAAAAATTGGATCAAAATCAAAGTTATCAACTTCTAATTCAAAATCATCATTATCAATATTTAAATTTATATCATTTTTTAAATCAAAATCATTATCTAGAACAAAACCATCATCTATAACAAACTCATTATCATTATCAATATTTAAGTTTATATTATTTTCTAAATTAAAATCAGTGTCTGAAGAAGCACATTCATTTAATATTTGTTTTGGATTTAAATCTAATGTTTCCATTGTTATCTTGTTATATTTTTAACAAAATAATAATAATAATATAACACACATAATATTAAAAATCATATGGACAATTTCTTGTTCTTCTAATATACATAGGTCTTACTGATATTTTTTGATTTCTTTTAATTGGAGGTGGATCATAAAAATGATACACTGGAGGAGCACATCTAGAATCATAATATATAGGAGGATAAATATCTCTAGTAGGAATATTCCAAACCCAAGGTATCCACCCTTCTGATGTATGAGATACACATAATAATATAATTATTATTAAAATCAAAATAACAAATGCGTTCATTTTTTTCTTTTTTATTTAATAAAAAGAAAAATGGGAAAGACTAAAAAGAATACAAGTAATACAGTAAAACATTCAACAAAAGTTAATTTAAATAATTGTAGTCCTTCAAATAATAATAAATCTACTTGTTTTGATTTTGATGCACTTGTTAAAATTGCAAGAGGATGGAATAAAGAACATCATAAAAAAGAAGATAAAATAACTATTCCTAAAGTTAGATCATCATCAACAAAAAAAGCGTTATGGAAAAAAATAGATAAAAAATTAAATAATGTCTGTAACACAGAATGGTGCTGGATTGAACAAGAATTTGTTCGTAAAATAGGTAATAAAGATCTTGAAGGGTTATTTCGTCCTAAAATGCCTAGAAGTTGGAAAAAAAATAAATATGAATGGTTAAGTTCAGTTGATATTGAATCAGTAATGGATCAATATGAAGAAAAATATCCTGAATTTAAATTCTTAGGACCAACCCCAATTGATTTTGATTATAGATATGATGGAGATCATTGTATTGTTAATGAATTGTGTAATCTTAAAATTAGCAATTTAATCAAAAATAAAAAAACAAAAGTTGGTGTTGTATTTAATTTAGATCCTCATAATAAACCAGGATCACATTGGGTAGCTATGTATATGGATTTAAAAAAGAAAGTTGTTTACTTTTTTGATTCAGTTGGATCATCACCACCCAATGAAGTTCAAGTATTAATTGAAAGATTACAAGAACAAGCTCAAGAAGAAGGATTTGAATTAAAATATGATTATAGTAAAACTAGACATCAATATGAAAACTCTGAATGTGGAGTTTATTCAATTTATTTTATTATACAATTATTAGAAGGTAAGAAAACTTTTGAAGAAATGGAAAAACATAGAACTCCTGATGAATATGTAAATAACAAGAGAAAATATTTTTTTGTTAAAACTGATTAGATTACAATTATTTTCTTTTTTTAATATAAAAAATAATTATGAAATCTGTTCCTAAAATACCCAAAAAATCATCTCATACAACTCCATTAGTTGCATCAATTTTAGTTTTAATTATTCTAGCAATTGACATATATGTTTTATATTCAATGTATAGATTTAAACAAAATATTGAATCTTGTCAATGTGCTGTTACACCAAAAACAAATAAAATTATGATTGTTGTAACTATTTTAATATGTGCTGGTTTAATAAGTTCTTTATTACTTAGTTTAATCGCATATCTTTTAAATACAAATAAAAATAAATTAATTGGTCTATCATTTTTAATAGTTATTATTATTTATTTACTTAGTATATATTATGCTTATTTATTAATAAATTATACTAAAGAATTAAAAGATAATAAATGTGAATGTGCAGGTGAAAATTTTACATATTATATACATACTTATGGAATATTTAGAATGGTAATGGCATTTTTACCATTAGCATTTATATTATTAGCTTTAAGTATATTATTAATAAATAGATTATTTGCATAATTTTTTATCATTTTTATTTTTTCTTTATTTTAATATAAAATGAAATCAGCACCTAAAAGTATATCAGGTAATACTCTTTTAATAGTCTCTATTTTAGTATTAATAATTTTAATAATTGATATGTATGTATTATATTCAACTTATACATTTAAAAAAAATAGAGAATCTTGTCCTTGTGCTATTACACCAAATACGCACAAAATTATGTTTATGGTATCTATATTAGTAAGTGTAGGTTTAATTAGTTCCATACTAATTCCAGTAATCTCATATCTTTTTAATACAGATAGAAAGAATCTAGCAATAGGTTCATCATTCATTGGATTTATAATGTATTTAATTGGTATATATTATGCTTATTTATTAATAAACTATACAAATGAATTAAAAGATAATAAATGTGGATGTGTTAGTGAAAATTTTAAATATTATATTCATAATTATGGTATATTTAGAATGGTACTTTCCATTTTACCATTAGCATTTATATTAGTTGCTTTAAGTATATTATTATTTAGTAGATTATTTCTCTAAAATTTGTTTTTTCTCGTTTTATAATAAATAATTTAATAATAATATAATATTAAGAAGAATGTCAACACGTGATATTTATTTATCTGATAATAATATAGATTTTCTTTATCGTGATGTTTGTGATCAAGTATCTAGAAAATATAACTATAATTTAAATTCATCCAGTAAATATAAAAAAACTTTTCCAGCTATGATGGATAAAGTTTATCAAAATTGTGATACTAATATTTCTGGAAATCTAGCATCATTAAATAGATTAACTGTACAAAAAATTTCTAGTTATTTCTTTGATCAATTATCAAAGAAAAAAGAAAATCATTTAATGGATAGACCAATTAAAACTAATAATCCATCAGAAAAAGATATGAGTGACCGTTTAAGTGAATTAAGAAATCAAAGAAATGATGGTCATACACAACAATTACCAACAGTTTTAACATCAATGACTGTACAAGATCTAGAAAGTGTAAAAGGTGAAACAAACAAAAAATATAAAGAATTATTAGCAGCAAGAGGTGATACTATACCAGTACCTTTTAATAATACAGAATCATCACCAAGAGAATTAACAGTTCAAAAAGAACCTTCCGTTGTTATTAATAAAAAAGAAAAACCTCTTACTAATGTGAATATTAATGTTAAAAAAGAAGTCTCAGAAAAACAAGATGATTTCAACATTCTTCCTTTTACATTAAGTGATGATTTTACTGATCAATCTAATAATGTAGGACAACCTTTATATATTAATTCAGACCAATTATTAGAAACAGACTCGAATGTAAATATTAACAATAAATATGAAGATTTACAAAAAATTAGAAATATAGAAATTCAAGAATTTTTAAATTACCAAAATAAAAAAGATAAAGAAAATTTCACAACTACACCTAATAATGATTTAATTGTAAGTGATTATTTAGGTGAAAGAACTGGGGTAGATCATATAAATGCAACCCGTGAGATTAATTTTAATCGTGGTGAAATGTATAATTCAACTGTCGCAAATAGAGATGATTCATCTACAAAAGATAGAGTTATTAGTGATAAAGATATACAATTAATTTTACAACCTAATAATCCAATGCACGATTTTCTACTTAGTCAAATACGTAATTCAGAAAGAGAATATCACGATGTACCATATTATTTTGTTGTAAGTAGTGAAGATCGTCAATGGGAAAATAAAGCCGAAAATAGATATAACTTTATGGTAAATTTTAGACCAAATGGATCACAAGCTGGTATTGGTATTGATACATTATATAAAAATGTTGTATCTGTTGAAGTTATCAAAGTAATTTTCCCACATGATAGATTATGTGTACCATTTGATAATAGAATTTATTTAGATTTACAATCTTATCCTTTCTTAATTATGGATATTGATGAACTAGATTGGGTATTTAAAGGTAGTAATAACACACTAAATGATGCTTTCGCTTTACTTTTATTTGATAAAGCATATGATTCAGAAGTTTTAACACATGAACAAATTAATAATTCAGTTGTTACAATAGATGGTATTCGTAAAAGATTTGATCGTCAATTTAAACGTGGATTTATGTCATTTTGTCCATTTTTATTTGAAAAGAAAAAATATCCAAATACACCATTAGCATCATTAAATAGAATGACAATTAGTTTCTTTCGTCCTGATGGTCAAGTAATCAGTTTAGATCAAGACCGATTAGATATTGATACTATTGTAATGGAAACTCCAACTCCTCACGAATTAACAATACCAACCGGATTTCCTCGTAGTGGTGAAGGTAAATATGTTAAAATTAAAACTAAAACATTTTTTAGTAATAGAACATTCAGAGTAGGAGATTTAATAAAAATTAGACATTATGAAATCAAAGATGCTTATTCACCATCAGAAAATGAAAAGAGATTCATACAATTTATTAATCGTCCACAAGGTCATATTATTATTAACTTACAGGCCGAAGAAGCTGATTCAGCAACTTCAAATGAAGGTTATATTCAAGAAATATTTATTTCACCACCCGGTGAAATTGATTATAAAACAGGTACATTAGATACTACAACAAATTACGATGTTACAATTGATCCAGAAAATATTAAAGAAGGTGCAGTATTAATTAATTCATCAATGCAAGTACATATTACATTTAAAATTGTAACTAGAGAAGATAAAACAACAAAAGTAATTAATCCAATTAATGTATAATTATTGAATTTTTGAATATAATAATTCTTTAGCTTTTCTTTTTTCTTCTTTCATTCTTAATAATTCTTTTTTAGATATCATATTTAATTCTTGTAATGACATTTTATTTTTTATATATTTTTCTTGATTAATATCATTTCTAGGATATTCATCATTGATTTTAATTTCTTGATTTGTTTCTTGTTTTGTTTCTAGATTATTTGTTTCTTTATCTTTTAAATTATTATTCAAATTATTATTGATTACTTCTAATAATGCTTTTTTTTCTAAAATAATTAAATTATTTTTATTTATTATATCATTATCATTTTTATTATACATTGATGAGATTAATAAAAGTGAATTATGTTTTTCTAGATCATTAATTTCCCTCAATAATTTTAAAATTTCTAATTTTTGTTTAGACATTATTTTTATTATAACTTAATTATTTATTTATTTACATTCTTTTAACTACCTAATTGTAATTTAGCAGTTTCAACACTTTCTTCTGTTGTAGGTTGTTCAGTTGGAGATGATACAGGATTTAGAATATTATCCATAATTGGTTCATATGGATCATTACTAGTTTTAAGTTTATTATCTTTAATATATTTAACACTATCTATAATATTTTGATCAGCAACTAATGTATTTAAATTTTTTTTATATTTTTGTAAATCCATTTTATTAACAATTTTATTGATTTCTAAATTTTTCATAGATTTCGAAAATAATTGTGATTCATTAATAATATTAGTATTCTGAGAATTTAATCTATTTCGTAAACATTTAGATGAACCAGATATTACAGAATCAATTGGACATACTTCATTTATTTTACCAAAACCAATATCATTATTTAAATCAATATTAGAAGTAGATAATTGATTCAACGCATTTGAACATTTATCATATTGACCATTTGATAAATAAGATATATCATCATTTTGATCTAAACATTGATGAAATTCAGTATCATTTTTTGATTCTTGTTCTAATACTTTATCAATATCTGATGTAAAATTTTCTTTTGTTAAATAATATATTAATAATCCACATAAAATTAGAATGATTAAAATAAATCCATATACAAATTTTTTTTTTAATAATTTATGATAATTAATAGCTTGTTTCATTTTTAATAAAATAAAAAGAAAAGAAAATAAAACTAAAATAAAACTAAAACTAAAATAAAACTAAAACTAAAATAAAACTAAAATAAAAAGAAAGCTATAATAAAAATAAATAATTATAATTTAATATTATATTTATCTTTATTTGTGTTATAATCTTTCATATAATGTTTGGCAATATTAGATCCAACGTCATTTAATAATCCTTCTTTCATAAAAGGACCTAGATTTATTAAAAAATTAGATAATCCGTGCCCCCAATGAGCACACGTATGTCCATTAATATTACCCATCATTCTAATTATATTTTTAACATATGTATTACTATTTATACTAAATGAAGTATTTTTAAGATATTGTGTATTTTTAGTCACAACTGCTCCAGGTGTAATATTTAATATATCAAATTTATCTTTGTATTCTTTATATATTGAATTACCTTGATAAAATCCAAAAGCATTTGCTGCTTCATATACACTTAAATAAGGTACTGAAATTTCATTTGATAATGATAAACCAAATAAAAAATTAGGATGTAAACATTGTGCTGTAATATTAACTAATGCACTTTTAAGTTTAAATCTATTTAATCGATCTAGAAAATATGGAATCACAATTTGCGTTAATCTAGATTGTACCATTGTACCTGTTGCAATTGTATCTTTAATTAATTCAACCGGCATTTGATGATATGGTTTCCAAGCTGTACGATAACCAACATTATTGATCAAAACACCTATATCTGAACCTATTTGATTAAAGACAACACTAATATCATTAAAGAAATCATCTTCAAATGCCTTTCTAAAATCTTTAACTAGAACTAGTGTTTTGACTTTATCTTTTGTTATTTTCTTGATTTCTTTTTCAGTATCATATGATCTTTCTGAACCAATCATTAAAATATTGAAGCCTCTTTTGGCAAATTCAATTGCAAAATCACGTCCTTGTCCACTAGAAGCACCTGTTATTATAACCCAAGTATCTTTTCCATATCTTTTAATTAAATTTAGTTCACTGATTAAGAAATATTTATAGAACGAATAAAGCATTTGTATCGATAATAAAAAAATTTCAATAAAAAATATAACTAGAATTACATAAATTAAAGTTTTATATTTTGTCAAAAACATATTTTATTTGTTAAGTCTATTATTTTATAATATAATAAACGTGTTTTATTCCCATAAATAAACTGTACTTATAGCCAAAGCTAATAAAATAAAAGATATTAAATATTTAATATGGAATTCTTTTTTAAAGACAAATAAATCTATAAACATAAATACTATTAATGTAATAACTTGATAAATAACAACTAGATATGGTTCTCTCATATTAAATAATTCTATACCTGCATTCATAGTAGGCATCATAAATAAATATTCACCACCAGCTAATAACCACATAATTAACAATCTAGGTAATAATGAAAAGTTTTGAAATAAATTGGGTCCTGATACCCAAGCTAATGATTGAAATACTGCCGAGATTATCAAAGGTATAAATGGAAAAGTCCATATTGGAAATACCTTATTGTATAATTTTACTAAATATGATAATTGATCTGTTGCAGCTGTTTTAAATATACCTCCTCCGTCCATTTTATTTTATAATAATAAAAAAATATTCAATCATTATTTGAATGATTAATAAAATATGTGTAATAAGAAAAATTTAAAAGAAAATTATTTATTCGCTGTTGTGGTTAACACGGGGAGGGCGACCACCACGCATACCACCACGAGGTGCAGATGTGCGTGGTACAGGTTTGCGAGTTCCTTCGGTGCTTTGTTGTGATGGAGCACGTGTTGAGGCTTGATCACACATAAGGCTACCACCAAAGACACCAGTTACCTTAACGGCTTGGTTAACGTGTTTAGCAGCTTCCGAACCTTCTGATGAAGAATCAGCTGTACCAAGTTGGAAGCTGACGTATTCACCTTGATGAAGAGTGCGGTAATCACTGGTCTTGGGTGTAATATGTTGTTGATGAACGAAGATGTCTTCATTTTGGCGGGGACCTTCTGAGACAATGGTAATAAAGCCATAGCCAAGACGGTTGTTAAACCATTTAACTTGACCAACAAAGCTGGATGATGATGAATCGGTTGATGACATTTATGATTTGAAAGTTATAATTACTTATATATATAAGTTATCATCAGGTTTTCTTATATCATTTTTAATTATATTCTTTTAATTTTCTTTGTCCTCTTATTTTTTTTACCACCATAATACATTCTATGTTGTTGATATTGTTGTTGATATTGTTGTTGATATTGTTGTTGATATAATCTTCTTTTTTCTTCTTCTTCTTTTATTTTTCTTTGTTGTTCTGTTTTATTAGAATGATAACTTTTTTCCTTATTCATTAAAAGATTTAGATCAAATTTAGTTACAGATAATCTAGGATTAATTATACCTGTTTTAGTACAAAATTCTTTTATAATAGATAACATAAATTTCATACAAATTTCTAAATCTTTATACATTTCATTTAAAATTTCTAAACCATTATCACTTGTTAATTTTTCGCTAAATGCACTTGAAAAAAACCAAGAAGTTTTAAATTTACTATCACGACAACTTGGTTGATTTTTATTTCTAATTTTTAATAATGATTTAACTAAATCTTTATTATCTTTTTCACTAAGAGTACCTGTATAATATTGAGTATGCTCATTAACCTTATCAACTAAATCATTGATTTTTTCTACAATATTATCATAAAAATTAACAAGTTTTTCACCTTTATAACCATTAATTTTAATTTTTTCCTGAGAATCTTTATCAATACCAACTGATGTAATATTTTCATTTTTTTGGGATGACTGTTTATTTAGATATGCAATCTCTGAATCTTCTATCTGTGATATGATGGAATTAAAATCATTAAAATTAGCATCTTTTAATTTAATAAATCCATTATCTTTTAATTGATATGGTATATATGATTTTTTTTCTTTTTTTGTATTATTATTATCCATTTATAATTATTAGACATTTTTTATCTAGATATCAAAAAAAATTAAATAAAAGAAAATTGATTAAAATATAAAAAATAATAATATTATACTATATACTATCACTAATTATTTATATAATAAAAATGGATCTAGATTTAAAAAATCCAGATAACATAATATTGGATATAAATCCAGTATGTTATAACTGTTTTCATAAAATATCTTTTAAAAATATATTAACTGGAAATATACATTCACATATGTTTAACGGTTTACAAATAGCTGAATATTATCAATCTAAAAATATTAATATTCCACAACATTTTCTTGAATATATACATTCAAAAAATTAATTTAAAGATTACGGTTTATTTTTTGTTTATTTTTCTAATTATTTTGTAAAATGAATATTTATTTAATATTAATAATAGCATTATTAGCTATTTTCTTTTTTTATTGTCATATACATCAATATCTTAAACAAACAAATTATTATGAAATCTTACAAGCTGGTGATCCTTCACCAGATAATCTAGAAAAGATGTTTTTAGAAAAATCACCAATTGTGATCACTGATTTATTAAGTCAATGGGACGGATTTAACCAAATTGATTTTGAATACCTAAAAGTTCAACCAGATTTAAGTAAAGATAAAGTAGTTGTTAAATTATTAGATAAATATACTAGAAATTATTTATTACCATTTAAAATTAGTCATTGGTATGGAAGTAGTAATAGTAAAAAAGATCAAGTCTCTAAATTAAAAAAAGTATCTGGACATCGCCATTTAATTGTTCAACTAGAAGGTAAAACCAGATACATATTATTTTATCCAAAACAATCAAAGAATTTATATGATGGAAAGATCGATTTTTGGGGCTGGGAAAAGATGACAAATGAAGAAAAAGAAAAATATCCAAACTTTCCAAAATCATCATATATTGAAGTTATTTTATCAAAAGGATCGATATTACACTTACCTAAAGATTGGTGGTATACAACACAAACAATAGAAGATAATATTCAAATGACAATTGATTCAAATTCTATTTTTTCATATTTTATTAAATAAAAATCTTATAAAATAAATAAATAAATAAATAAATTAGAAATAAAATAAAATGAAGCCTGTAAATACAATAATATTTAGTATTTTATTAATTTTAATTTTAGTATGTGTTGTTCAAGATAATTTAATGGAAGGTTTTTTTGTACCTCAACCACCAATGGTAAGAATGCCGGCTAATAATAGTTTACCAGCTGGAATAACATCTACAGCTAGAATAGCTAATAATACTAATTTTAATCCAGTTAAAATGAATAATATGAATTCAGGAGGTCGTCCTAAATCAGCACAAGAAATAATGCAATCTGAAAGAAAATTATCTAATTCAGATGTAATTGCTACAGGTGTTGCCGCTGTATCTATGTTAAATAATAAATTAAAAAAAAATAAATCAAAAAAGTAAAATTATAGATTAATTTTAACTTTTGTTTTTGCTTTTACTTTTGCTTTTCTTAACCTTATAAAAGGCTGGAAAAGTTTTACCATCTTTTACAACAAGCTCACCAACTGGTTTTGTTCTTCCTGCACCTAGAATATCTCCTGTGTAAAATAATTTCTTTTGTCCAGGTTGTGTTTTTAATTCATAGTAATATTTAACACCTTTAACACTAAATTCTCCCATTGCTATTTTAACATTTTCTTCTTGTTTTTCTTCGCTTAATCCAATCGTATCCATAATACTAGGAGCACTTAAATAATCATCCCGATTTTTACTATCATAATCCATACATTTAAAAGGACTATCTGGATTAAAATTCTTAATTGCGTGAATATTACAATCAAATGCGGCTTCTTTGATTAATTTATTCATTGAATTAATTACATTCTTCTTACGTTCTGAAATAATATATAAAGATTCATCAGATGTTACAATTTGACCACGTTTTTGTAATCCATCATTAAATCTAGCTATATCACCTCTAAGATTTGGTTCTCTCATTGTTCTTAATTGTTCAGCTGAATATGTTGCTAGATAGACATAAACTTCTACATTTCTTTCTGATGGTGGAAGTGATAAATGAGATCCAGTACGAACTGCACGACCAATAACTTGATCTATTAAAACAGGTTGCCAATATGGTTCCATAATATGAACTTGACGAACATTGAATAGGGAAATACCTTCAGCACCGGTTTTTGTTGTCATAAAAATTTTAATAATGTCACCATGTTTATTTAAATTATTACCATATTTCTTCTTTAATTGGGTTTTAAGAACTTGACAAGTTGATGGTAAAAGTTCTAATTCACTATTAAATATTTTAATTAAAATATCACGTTTATCTTTGTCTGTATCACCAGCCCATGTAATATATTTGATTTTATCTTTATCTTCTTTCTTTTCATCTAAAACCCAAGATCCATCTGATTCTTTTTTAATACTAAATTCAGCATACTTATCAGTTGCATCTAGAGCAACACAAAATGTATTTAAACCAATTAAAGTGATAAATTGACTATATACGAAAACACATCCAGGAGATTTTTCGATTGTTTTTATCATTTCTAGATATTTGGGTGAATGACGAGCTAATGAACCATTTTCAATACCTAGATATTTCTTTTTATTATCTTCTAATTTCTTGAGATAGGTTTTTTTAATTAACATATCAAATTTAGCAATATTCTTTTCATTTTCTTCTTCTAATTCAATCGCTAAACTATCAACTGATGTTTTGTCTTCTTGTTCATCAACTTTAGCTAATATTTCAGCACCATTTTCATATGGTGAACCTAATTCTTCTGGGAAAGCAAAAGTACAAGCCATACGTGAAAAAATACGATAACTAGATTTGATTTTATCCATATCACGACCAATTTTCTTTTTCATTTTTTTATTTTTTTCAATTTCATCATTACGAGCTTTTTGATATTGTTTAGCTTGTAAATCACTCATTTCAACGAAAACATTTTCAATCTTTTTAACTTCTGGCATAAGACTTTGAACAGGAGGGTCATAGAAAGATAATAATCCCATAACTCTTTTTTTAATAATTTCTACTTTTTTGAGATGATTTAAATCACGATTATAAAATAATGCATCAAAGTCTTTCTGTGTATTTGGTAAAGCTGTATTAATTTCTTTATTTACAATTAATTTATATCCTAGACCTGTAAGTTGTTTTTTAATTAAATCTTGAAAACGTTCATTATTTAATGTTCTTCCTTGTTGATACATTATACCTGTTTCATCTGGATGATTAACATAATTATCTGGATTTTGTGTGATTGAAATCATTTTTTGACTTCTTTTAACAACAAATTGATCAATATAAATATTTTTTTTAAGTGTGTTTTTAATTAAATTCCAATTAATATCTTCGGCATAATCTATAATTCTAAATGTATGTGTAACAATTGGACCTCTAAGAATATTAAATATTTTAGCAGCTTCAAATACATCGTTGACTAAAGGTGTACCAGTTAAAAATATAATTTTACTATTTCTAGCTGCCATTAAATATTCTTCAAATGCTTTACCTGTTTTAGAACCAACTGCCATACTATTAATAATGTTATGTACTTCATCAAAAATGAGAATTTTATTATCAAATGGAAATTTACCTTCAGAATCTAATTTTTGTAATAATCTAGTATCATCTAAATGTTTGAATTTAAATCTTTTATTTAACAAATAATTAATTTGATGATCTAGTTTAGATTGTTCAGATGGTGTTAAATCGTTATAATTAGGTATATTATTTTCGTAATTAATAATAAAAGCACCACCATTATCTTTAATGATTTCCATAGGTATATTATATACAGTAGTTACTAAACTTTTTTCAATTGCTGTTTCACATTCAGTAAAAACCCAATGATTTTGGTTTCTGACCATATCCATACCACATCCTTTAATATTTTTAATATAGTTACCTTCTAAACTAGCTTTAGAAAAGACCCATATTTCTTTATTTGGATCAGCAATTGTTTCTGATATCGCAACAGAAGCACAAGTTTTACCAACACCTAGACCATGATAAATTAATAAACCTCTATATGGACTTATGTCTGAAATAAAATCACGAACTAGTTTTTGTTGATTAAATAATTCCATTCTAATTTGTTGTTGTTGTTGTGATTGATTAATATCTTCTCTTGAATAATCAGTATAAGTATCTAAAATCCAATTAAAAAAAGTTTTTCTATTTGGTAATTCCCAAATTTTTGGTGTAATTCTAGTAGATTTATTTGGTATATATTTTTTTGCTTGTTCTTGATCAAGCAATTTAACTGTTTTTAATCTATCTTCTTTTTTTTTTGAATGTGACTTTATTTTAGATTTTTCTGACATTATTTTGTTATTATTTTGTTATTTATACTTTTTTGAGAAAAAAGTATTAATGATCAAACAAAAGTTTAAAATAAATTGAATAAAATATAATAATTAAAATAATTTAGATTGCTATAGTGACAATATCTAATTTATCAGCGGATGGTACAACAACATTATTATAATTTTTTTTAACAAATTGAGCAAGTTTTTTACCAGATTTTTCTTTTCCATAATTATCTAAGAAATACTGTCTAGGTTTATATGTGTCCATATTTTTAATTAATTTATCTAATGCCATATCAAAATCACCTTCATCATTAAATAATTCACCTGTTTCTGGTGTTACATATTTCCATCCTCCTAGAATATTATAATTAACTAATAATCTAAGATCATAACACATTGCTTCTGTTATAACTCTAGGTGATGCATCTGCAATATTAGGAACAAATAAAAATTTAGCCTTTTGTAATTCTTTTTGAAAACTATGATAATCTAAGAAAGGATGTACTTTAACTATTCCAGAACATAAATTACTAAATTCACAATTTTCACGACCTACAATAGCCCCTTTTAATTTATATTTACCACACATAACATCTAAACATTTTTTAGCTAATTCCCAATTACGATTATATGATTGCCATCCAGGAGTACATTGATCATTATCTTTAAGACAAATATAAATGAAATCATATTCTTTTTTTATGGTTTGATCTGGTTTATTAGAATTACCATCTCTTAAATCAGATTCACTTAAATCTAACATTGGAAGATTAAATTTAGGATTAATATATTTAGCTGGATTTCTAAAACAATTAAGCCAAGATGTTACCATTGTTTCGTATACGTGATTTTTTTCTTCATGATATCTACTATCAAATGGATTTGATAATTTACCTGGAAATTCACAATAACTAGAAATACCCATAAAATTAAGTTTAGGTATTTGATTTTTTAATTCTTCATACATAGCATCATGATCTGGACCTCTAAATGGTGCAGTAATAAGAATAATATTTAATTTATTTCCGTTTTGATCAAACATATTTCTAAATGGAAATGAAACAGCTGGAATACCATTTGCATCTCTTTCTAATTTAGGTTTTTCATCTTTATTTTTATCATCTTTATTTTTTTCTGTACTAGTTGGATTAGTGAATGTTTCAATTCCTAGAACTCTAGGATCCATATAATCATAATTATAAGATGTATTTGAATGAGGTAATAATGAAATAAATGTTTCTTTAATAACTTTATATGATGAAACATTATTAACAGTTAAATAAATCATTATAAATATAAAAACAACCAATAATGAATTTATTATAAATCTATCATTTGCAAAATTAGATACTAATTTTTTAAAAGGAGAACTTATTTTTCTCATTTTTACAATTATTATAATATATAATATATAAATTTAAATATAAATTTAAAATTAAAATATGTCACAAGATTGGAATCAATTATTATTTACAGCTACTAATTTAGTTCAAAGAGGTTGTTTATCAGAAGATCAACTTATTCGAATTATTGATTTAGTTGATATAAAAATAATAGTAAAATTCAATAAATTGTCAACAAAATTTATCAATGAATATATTATACCTAGAATTGATTATGATGATTATGATGGTTTAGATTTATATATGATAGAAAAATATCAAAAGATGTTTGAATGATGTAATATGAAAAATAGAAGACCAATCATAACATCAATTAATAATGCAATCCAGGCATATTTTTGTATTCCCATAATAGCTAGTATACCAAAAATAAGGTATAATAATGAATGTACAGGTCTTAATGAATTCCACCATATTTTATCCCCCATTGTTTCTGGACCAGTTTTTCTTAGACCAAACCAAAAGATAACAAAGAATCCAATTGATATTAATAATGCAATAACACCCATTATTTTTAAACCGAGTAATGGTAATTTATATGCTAGATATACAAATAATAATCTAGTAACAATACAACCACCTAAAAATAATATCATTCTTTTTTGAAGACTTGATAATGTCATTTTTATTTTATTTGTTTATTTATTTATCGAGAAGAATAAAATTAAAATTGATTAATACATATAATAATTATTTT
>JACCDK010478820.1_pt1 | contig 29834 bp, 28 predicted proteins | sample 7445871 | NCBI WGS metagenome assembly JACCDK01 (sample SAMN15323436, study PRJNA562643) | freshwater metagenome | isolation source: river surface water | place: USA:Blue River Watershed | collected 2017-08-15 | reverse complement strand
TGAGGGCTTCATCTACCGAGCGTGCCCAGAAAATAAGTTCTTGCATGCCTGGCTTTACAAAATTCTCAGCTTCTAAGTGATTAATCAATTCAAGCAGTGGTTTATACAAATCAAAGGGATCCAAAATCACAATTGGTTTGTCGTGAAACTTTAAAAAACGGCCCACCCAAATTTCAAATAACTCTTCAAGCGTACCTGCGCCACCTGGAAGTACAACAAAGGCATCAGAAAGTTCTTCTATTAATCCTTTTCGTTCGCGCATATCTTTAACTACATGTAATTGATCAGAGTCATGATCTGCAAATTCAATTTTTACTAGCGCATCTGGAATCACGCCGATTGTTTGCGCACCACCAGCACGAGCTGCTTTAGCGACCGCACCCATGCTTGAGATTTTTCCGCCGCCTGATACCAAGGTCCATTTTCTGGATGCGATACCTGAGCCCAGTTCCGTGGCCAAGTGGATATGTTTCTCATCAATGGTTGGCGAAGAGGAACAGAAGACGCTAACTTTCATCAGCACAGACTAATATGCGCTTATGTCTATTGCATCTGGTCACGGCATTGCCACCATCACCGCAAGCGGAGTGGTGCTGGATGTCTGGTATCCAAACCCTGCGCTAGCGCCATTAAATGGCTCTGCTTCGGCGGATTTAATCGCGCTAGCCGGCACCGATGATATTCGTGGCATTAAACGTGAAATAGTTTCAATTCAAATTGATACCGAAGTTGCACCAGCCGATGCCAAAGATGCATATTTACGTCTTCACTTACTTTCACATAGATTGATAAGACCACACGGCTTATCTCTTGATGGAATTTTTGGTTTATTAGCAAATGTGGTTTGGACCAATCATGGTCCTTGCGAAGTAGAAGGTTTCGAATTAGTCCGAGCGAAACTTCGAGCCAAGTACGGACAAGTCACGGTCTATTCCATAGATAAATTCCCGCGAATGGTTGATTATGTAATTCCATCCGGAGTTCGTATCGCAGATGCTGATCGAGTTCGATTAGGTGCTTACCTTGCAAGTGGCACCACTGTTATGCACGAAGGTTTTGTAAATTTCAATGCCGGAACATTGGGAACTTCAATGGTTGAGGGGCGCATCTCTGCGGGTGTAGTTGTTGGAGACGGAAGTGATATTGGTGGCGGCGCATCCATAATGGGAACACTTTCTGGCGGAGGCAAGCAAGTTATTTCAATTGGTGAAAAATCTCTGCTAGGCGCTAATTCCGGACTTGGTATATCGCTTGGCAATAATTGCGTTGTAGAAGCTGGTACATATATAACTGCAGCCGCAAAAGTAACTTTGCCGGATGGACAAATTGTTAAAGCTGCTGAATTAAGCGGTGGGGATAATTTGTTATTCCGCCGAAATTCTCAAAGCGGCGCTCTAGAAGTGGTATCAAAGACCGGTTCTTGGGGTGGATTGAATTCAATTCTTCATTCTCATTAAACTTAAGTTAAATTATTTTAAAAAATGGTGATGGCAAACCAGTTCTAGATCTAAAAGTCTCTAATCTAAGTGATGTTTTAGTGCCATTTAAGCTAGTTGCTTCAATTCGTTTATCATTGATAACCAATTCTTGAACATCAAGTAGCCCAAAAGCTCTTGCAACTACTAATCCACTTAAAGTTCTGGTCCAGCTTGCATAATTTGGATTTCGCACTGGATCAAGACTTACTGGATCTGCCACCGGCTGTAGATACTCAATTTCAGTTCCAAAAGCGTTAAAAGAGCTCTCCGTTAAGCCACCTGATGAAGATGAGTAATAAGCACTAATTGGATTTCCCATGTATGTGATTGCTAAGCCATTCTCTTCATCAACGCTAGTTGAATCCACAGCATCTTTCCAAAGAGCTCCGTATTTGCTCTCACTTAATTTTCCAAGTCCCACAAAGAGTTGATCTTTAGTGTTCCCGAATAAATCACAATCACAGCTAGGCCTATAAATTCCCGCTTTCGAAATTGCATAGGTGCGAGCTGCCATTACTTGCGCGCGTAACATCTCTTTTGGCCATGAACTTGGCACTTCAGAAATACCATATAAATATTCATCTTTTAAACGAACTGTGTTGGTCGCTTCAAAACTTTTCCCCACTACAAGCAAGTTCATCTGACCATATTGATATCTAACAGTTTTCCCAGCATTAAAAGCGACTACCGCAGTATCGCCCTCTAGAAATCTGGTTCCGCTCCACTGGATTGTGATGGCATTTGAAGCAGGTAACGTGGCAATCACAATTTTAGATTTTCTAATTGTGGTGGTAATGCCCGTTGGAGTGTACTTAAACTGCGCCACCACTAATTTTTCATTGATAAGGTAATCATTTATTTTAAGAAGCCCAGTATTACTTACCAACTGAATCGTAGCGGTAGCTAATTTATTACCAATATTCACGCGTACGTCATACCAATCAGATACCGGTTCAACGGTAACTCCGGTGTAGTAGTACTTAAGTATTTCCTCAGCGCTTTTGCCTTCTAGCGCCATCGCTTTCCCGCCAATTTGGCTTAGGCCAACGCCATGACCAAAACCGTTGCCGTTAAATGTAAATGATTCAGCTGCATTTATGGGAGGTGTAGATACCGAGAATAAAATAAAAACAGAAATTAGCGCGATCGCGCTCTTATACATCCTCATTAACAACTGCGCTCTTTCCGACCGCAAGGAATTCTTGGTACGCATCGACAACATCGTTTGGCATGCCTCTTTGAATTAATTTTCCCTTGTGCAACCATGCAACATCGTTGCAAACATCTCTGATAGTTCCGAGCGCATGACTTACCAAAATCAGAGCTCGGTTATCTCCACGTAGCTCCTTTAATTTAGCCAAACTCTTCTCTTTAAATCTGGCATCTCCGGTACTTAGAGCTTCATCAACAATCAAAATGTCCGGCTTTACAGTGACAGCTACTGAAAATCCAAGTCGCGCATACATTCCAGAAGAATATGTACGCATTGGAGCATCAATTGCCTCGCCTAGCTCTGCGAAATCAGCAATCTCTTCGAAATGTGATTCGATTTCATCACGCGATAAACCTGAAGCAAGTCCTCCAAGAATTACATTTTCGCGACCTGTTAATTGCTTATTGAAACCCACACCCAATGCAAGCAAAGTTGAAACTTTTCCGTAAACCTCTACTCGCCCTGATGTCGGCGGAAGAATTCCACTGATGACTCTCATCATGGTCGATTTACCCGCACCGTTAGCACCAACTACGCCAAGTACATTGCCATAGTCAATATCTAAATTAACACCATCAAGTGCGTTTACTATTCTGGTTTGTTTGGTACCACGCCCAAGGTGTTTTACGCGGTTAGATAATGACAATTTCTTGTCAATAGTTGTTTTGTAAATTAATCCCAGATTTTGTACTGAGACGGCGATTTCGCCAGCTTTATGTGGATCAAACACGTACAGCAAACTCTCGTTCGCGAGATAAGAACAGGTATGTTCCAATTAAGAAAGTGCCGAAGGCCCATAAAGCTGCCTTCGCAACATCTCCCCAAATCAAGCTTTCATTGTGAACCATTACTCGTGACCATGAATCTAGAATTGGAAAAAATGGATTAATATTCTTGAAAAATGCCAATTGATCACTCACGCTTGATGCTTCAAATAGAACTGGTGAGACATAGAGCAAAGTGCGATTTAAATAAGGTAGAAAATTTGAAATATCACGGACATACACATTTGCCGCAGATATAAGAATTGCAACACCTAGACCAAAAATTAATGCTATAAAAATTACCAAGAAGCCCCAGAGCATATTCCAGTCAAAAGGTAGTCCTACTGAAAATTTAATAATTATAAATACTGGAATAGTTGGTAGAAATTTGAAAAAAGCCACAATTGTTGTGGAAAGCGGTAATGCGATTCTTGGGAAAGCGGTGTTTAAAATCAAACTTTCGCTAGAAGTTACGGATTTGGTGCCGCTGTTCATTGCATTACTTACAAGATAAAAAAGAAATAAGCATGCAGTTAAATGTGCATATCTAGTGCTATCGGCGCTACCTGCGATGATTTTGATCAAAACAAAGTAAATTGCTGAGAGCATTAAGGGATTTAAGATCAGCCAGAGTTGGCCAAAAAATGAATCAAAGTGGCTGGCATGCAGTTCTGATTTAGCATATTCATTCATGAAGGATCTACGAGCCCATAATGAACGCCAATATCTTCCTAGCGGAGGCAGGCCAGCACGAAATGGTTCGTAAACTTCAACTGGCTTGCTCATATGGGCAAGGTTACCTGAGAAAACGGCGGGTAGATGTAAGAAAACCAACTCCCCAACTCATATGCATAACAAACAAGATTGCCGGAAGGTAAAACCTTTCTTTAAAAGTCTTGCCGATGGTGGCTGAGGCAAAAACTAAGAAAATTGCATAAACACCTGCCGGAATGAAGAGAATTTGATTAAGAAATCCCAGAACTAAAGAGATCGTAGTTCCGACAACTGTAATAGGTGGAGCTAAATATCTAGCGTTGATGGTCCCTCTGTGAGTGCGAGCCACCACTCTGCGCCATCTTCCATATTCAAAATACTGTTTTGCTAAAGCAGCCAAAGATTTTCTTGGCCTATATGTAACAGTTAATCGCGGATCAAAATATATTTTGCCGCCAGCTTGCCTTAATCTGAAATTCAGTTCCCAGTCTTGAGCTCTTGTGAAATGTTCATCAAAACCATTAACTGCTTTTAAGGCCTCTTTTTTGAAAACTCCCAAATAAACAGTTTCAGTTTCGCCAGCTTCGCCTCCGGTGTGAAATTTGGCGGCACCAACACCCAAAGGACTTCGCATGGCACGAGCAACTGCTTTTTCAAATGAAGTTACTCCCTCGGCTGCCATTACGCCACCTACATTTACAGCACCAGTTTCATTCAATAATTTGACGGCAATGCTTATGTAATTGCTTGGAATATTCGCGTGGCCGTCAACACGTACGATAATTGGATGAGTTGAATTTGCAATTGCAAGATTTAATCCTGCCGCAGTCCTTCCAGTTGGATTATCTACAATTTTTACTCGATCATCTTTTTCTGACAAAGTTTTGGCAATCTCTAAAGTTCGATCACGTGAAGGGCCGATAGCGAGGATGACTTCAATTGAACCTTGGAAATCTTGCGCCAAAATCGCGCTAACTGCATGCTCTAAATAATCTTCTTCGTTCAGTACTGGAAGAATTACTGAGACTGCGCTGGATGTCACCTCAACCATAACGGGGAAACGCTATCGCTTAAAGCTCACTCTTGTAGGCTTTCGCCCGTGAAATCAGCTAAAGCAATCAAATACCTGACCTGGGCTTCAATCGGAATTGTCTTAATTTCCGGTTTTGCTTGGCTAGGGCTTGGTCGAATTAGCGGTGCCATTAGTCGTGTAACTGTTTTTGATAATTTAATTAATCGTCCAGAAAAAGCATCTAGTGCAGTTACTTATTTGGTGGTTGGTTCAGATACACGCGAAGGTTTAACCGCAGCAGAGCTACGTTTGCTTCGAGTTGGTTCAACTAAAACTGCGGCAGGTGCTCGTTCTGACACCATGATGTTGGTTCATATAAGTAAATCTCGTGATCGAGCAGTTGTGATTTCAATACCGAGAGATAGTTTGGTAACCATTCCGGCACATACCAGTCTTGATGGAAAAACTCAGATTTCTGAAACGCAATCAAAAGTAAATGCAGCTTTTGCTTGGGGCGGCGCACCTTTACTTATCCAAACGATTCAAAAGGCTACTAATTTAAGAATTGATCATTATGTTGAAGTGAACTTTGCTGGATTTAAGAATGTAGTTGATGCTCTTGGCGGAATTCAAGTCTGTTCTAAAGTGCCAATTAATGACCCGAAGAGCCACCTAGTGATGTCAGCTGGAGTTCATACTTTAAATGGAATTGAAGCGCTCAAGTATGTGCGCACAAGAGATTTTGATGGATTGGGTGACATTGGACGTATGCAAAGACAACAACAATTTGTCTCTGCAGTTTTCCGAAAAGCAACTAGTACAGGTGTCTTATTAAATCCATTTAAAGTAAAAGATTTGATTTCTGCGATATTTAAGACTGTTAAAACTGATGAAACTTTAGATCAAGGCGATATCGTAAATCTTGCAAAGCAAATAAAAAATCTAGCGCCTGGCAAAATGCGCACGATGACTATTCCTTTAGGTACCGCAAATGGTTATGCCGCAGGCGTTGGTTCAGTTGTAATTTGGCACGAAACGCTGGCACCAGAACTCTTTGAAAGATTACGAAATGACCTACCAGTGGTAGATGAAGTAAAGCCATCAAAATCAGCAAATGCAGAGAAGAAAAAGGCTTCAGCTTCGCCAACTATCGTTGATAAATTCAAGACGCGAACCGCAAATGAAAATCCTTGCGGAGAGATTAAGTATTAGAATCACAATATGAAGATTTCGGTAATTGGTACTGGATATTTAGGTGCTACCCATGCAGCTTGCATGGCCGAGCTTGGACTTGATGTTATTGGTATAGATAATGATGCCTCCAAGATTGAGGCGCTTTCTAGAGGTCAGCTACCTTTCTACGAACCAGAACTACCTGAACTACTCTCAAAGCATGTAAAAGGTGGGAAATTAAAGTTCACCACTGATTATTCAGAAATTGCAGATTGCGATGTCCATTTCATTTGCGTTGGAACTCCACAAATTAAAGATGGCCTGGCTGCTGATTTAAGTTATGTAAAGAGCGCCTTTGCAGCTGTATCTGCAGTTGCAAAGCCTGGATCGCTCTTAGTTGGCAAATCAACTGTTCCAGTTGGTACTGCACAAGAGTTAGCAAAGCAGATTCCGGCACATACAGAATTAGCATGGAATCCAGAATTTTTACGTGAAGGATTTGCAGTTGAAGATACTTTAAGGCCAAACCGTTTAGTGGTTGGTGTTACTTCAGATCGCGCAGAAGAAATTCTAAAAGAAGCTTATGCGGTTAACTTAAAAGAGGGCACTCCATGGGTTCGTGCAAATCTGCCAACTGCTGAGTTGGTAAAAGTTTCCGCTAATTCATTCTTAGCTACCAAAATTTCTTTCATAAACGCAATGGCTGAAATCTGCGAAACAACCGGTGGCGATGTAACTGTTCTCGCTAAAGCTATCGGTTATGACCCAAGAATCGGCAACCGATTCCTGCAAGCTGGTATTGGTTTTGGTGGCGGATGTTTACCAAAAGATATCCGTGCATTCATGGCACGCGCTGAAGAACTTGGCGCTTCACAAGCTGTCGAATTTTTAAAAGATATTGATGCAATTAATCTTCGTGCGCGTAAACGCGTAATAAATGTAGTTGAGAAAGAATTGGGTCTGGACCTTAAATCCTTCAAAATCGCAATTCTGGGCGCAACTTTCAAACCAGACTCTGATGATGTGCGCGATTCGCCAGCTTTAGATATCGCAGCTCAAATTCACGCAGCTGGAGCGCAAGTTACAGTCCATGATCCAAAAGGAATTGAACCTGCACGCAAACGTTTTCCAGCGCTTAACTTTGCTGAGAAAGTAGAAGATTGCGTATCTGGTGCAGATTTGATTCTTCATCTCACCGAATGGAAAGAGTATAGAGAATTAGATCCTGCAGCAATTAAAAAGTTAGTAAAGCAGGCGAAGATACTTGATGGACGTAACATGTTAGATCGCGATAAATGGCGCGAAGCTGGGTGGGATTTCCACGCATTGGGACGTGCATGAGTTTTGACGAAAAAACTATCGACCAAGTTTTAGCAATGAAAACTTGGGCGGTAGTTGGTTTGGGAAATAATCCAGAGCGTGCGGCATACGGAGTTGCCAAGTTACTTCAAGATAAAGGTCACAAAATTGTTCCCGTTTATCCAAGAGCAGAAGAAGTTCATGGAGAATCGGGTTATAAAACTCTTTCAGAGATTCCATTTCCAATTGATGTCGTAGATTGTTTTGTAAATTCAAAGTTAGTTGGAAAAGTGGTAGATGAAGCGATTGCAATTGGTGCCAAAGCAGTATGGCTGCAATTGGATGTAATCGATCAAGATGCTGTTAATCGCGCTGAAGCCGCAGGGTTACTGGCAATTATGGATCGCTGCCCGGCTATCGAATATAGAAAGCGTTAAAAACCAGTTTTTTGATTGCGCTTAGCTTTAAGCGCAGCGCCTTTAGATTTTGCCTCTTCATTAAGTTTCATCATGGCTGATTCAACTTTTTTAAGTAGAGCGCTATCTGATGATGCCAAAATTCGAGCAGCTAAAATTCCAGCATTTTTTGCATTTCCAATTCCAACTGTTGCAACTGGAATACCTGCTGGCATTTGCACAATCGAAAGTAATGAATCCATTCCTTCTAAATTTGCTAATGCAACCGGAACTCCAATTACCGGAAGTGCAGTCAAAGAGGCGACCATGCCAGGTAAATGTGCTACCCCGCCTGCTCCTGCAATAATTACTTTATATCCATTCTTGGCTGCACTCTTTGCGAATTCCGCCATCTCATTTGGCATTCGATGCGCTGATAGCACTTCAGCGGTGTAAGTAATCCCAAATTCATCTAATACATTTGCGGCGGCTTCCATGGTTGGCCAATCGGAATCCGAACCCATGATGATTGCTACATCACTCATCAATCTCTCCGCTCATATATGCAAGTGCATGATCAATTTCGCTTCTTAATTCTACGAGGTTATCGCCGGTAATTGTTACGTGACCAATCTTCCTACCCGGCCTAACCTCTTTTCTATAGTGATGAAACTTCAAGGCAGGAGTTCTAGCCATCAAATGAAGGTATGGTCTGTACATATCGCTCTTACTGCCACCCAAAACATTACCCATAACCGCCCATTTAGCGACCATTGAAGTATCGCCAAGAGGTAAATCCAAGATTGCGCGAAGATGTTGTTCGAATTGACTTGTCACTGATCCTTCAATTGTCCAATGACCAGAGTTATGGGGACGTAAAGCTAACTCATTTATAAGTAACTGATCACCTTTAACAAAAATCTCAACCGCCATCACTCCAACTAATTTAATCTCTTCAGCAATTTGCAATGCTAAATTTTGTGCAGCTTCTGATTGGGACGCTGAAAACTCAGGAACTGGAGTAACAGTTTCTATACATATGCCATCGCGCTGAACTGTTCGAGTAGGAGCCCAAGTAGCAGCTTGTCCATGTGGCGAGCGTGCAACCATAACCGCAATTTCATAATCAAATTCGATTAGCTCTTCAAGTAATAACCTAGGCACTTGTTTCAACAATTCAGTTAGCTCTGCTTTCGAGTTAACTTTCCAAACTCCACGGCCGTCGTACCCACCAGAAATTGATTTGGCAATTGCCGGATAGTTCCATTCTGGTGCTTCAGTTACCACTTGCCACTTTGGGTTTGGCAAATGGGACAACTTCTCTCGCATCAGCGCTTTATCTTGCGAATATTGGAAAGAATTCGAAGTTGGCAAAAATTTAATGCCTTCGCTCTCTAAAGTTCTAATAATTGAAATTGGGATTAATTCATGTTCGAATGTGACAACATCACAATCTGCTGAAAATTTACGAACAGTTTCTAAATCTTTGAAATCTCCGACAACATGTGGAGAGCTTTGAGCGGCTGAGTCTTCAGAAGAATTTGCTAAGGTAATTAATTCAATTCCGAGCGCTGCTGCTGGCGCTAAAGTCATCTGTGCCAACTGGCCCGAGCCGATAACTCCAACACGTGGAAATGTCTTCACGCGCTTATCTTAAATGAACAATATCTCCTACCCTAATTTCACGAGTATTCAGCAAGAGCGCACCTTCATTTGAAATTCCAGTTGCAAAATCTTGAATAACTTCCCCGGATGGCAAAGTAGCGCTCACCTGCTTACCAATACTGACGCATTTATCGCGATAGATATTTTTCTCTGCCTCAATATTGTTCAAGGTAGCACCAAGCTCATTTAAAATTGCAATTAATAGTTCGCTTCGATCGATTTCGACTTTCATGGACAGTGAGATTGCATCTTTTATAGGGAGTTCATCCTGCGTCTGATAAATATTTATTCCGATACCAACGATAATCCCTTTTTCATTTTTTTCACTTAATATTCCAGCTAGCTTCTTGCCATCAATTAATAAATCATTTGGCCATTTAACTTCAACTAATTCTCTTCCAACAAAATTATTAATTGCACGAGCAACTGCTAAACCCGAAATAAGTGGTATCCATCCAAAATTATTCTCGTATTTATTTGAATCAATTGCAAAAGAAAAAGTTAAACCTTTTCGTGGCGGTACTTCAAATTTACGATCTAATCTGCCGCGACCTGAACTCTGATATTCAGCAACTAAAACTTTTCCGGCTTCGAAATTCGAAGCTAAATCAAACTGGGTCGAGGTAGTTTCTTCCGTCACGCTTACTGACCAGTACTGCGTAACTTTTAAATTTATAGCTTCGACTTTTAGCGCTTCGATACCCACAGCAGGTACGGTAAGCCCATGAGCAAGAATCTGAAAACTACAGCGGGCAAGATTGAAGATTTACGCGCAAGGCTGGATGAGGCGGTACACGCGGCATCTGAAACTGCCGTGACTAAGCAACATGCAAAGGGCAAGCTGACTGCGCGCGAGCGAATAGCGCTGCTATTAGATGAAGGTTCCTTCCAAGAGATGGATGAGTTTGCTCGCCATCGTTCCTATTCATTTGGAATGGAGAAAAATCGTCCATACGGAGATGGTGTAGTTATTGGTTTTGGAACTATTGACGGTCGCAGCGTCGCAGTTTATTCGCAAGATTTTACAATTTTCGGTGGTTCGCTCGGCGAAGTAATGGCTGAAAAAATTCGAAAAATTATGGAATTCGCTCTTAAAAATGGAGTGCCTTTAATTGGCATTAATGATTCAGGTGGAGCAAGAATTCAAGAAGGTGTACAAGCGCTCGGTGGATATGGCCATATATTCCGCTTGAATACTCGATCATCAGGTGTAATCCCACAAATTACTTTAATTCTTGGGCCATGTGCTGGAGGTGCGGCTTACTCTCCTGCGCTTACAGATTTCACTGTTATGGTCAACGAAAAGTCTTACATGTTTATCACCGGACCAGATGTTATTAAGACTGTAACTGGTGAAGAAGTGGGCATGGAAGAACTAGGCGGTGCACATACTCATGCATCTAAGACTGGTAACGCACATTATTTAGCGGAATCTGAGGAAGATGCAATTGATTATGTAAAAGCGCTTCTTTCCTATTTGCCTAGTAACAACATGGATGGAGCTCCACATTTACCTGCTACCGAAACACTTGCACGTAAAGCTACTGATACTGCGCTTGATACTTTAATTCCAGATTCACCTAATCAACCTTATGACATGAAGACTGTTATACATGCTTTGCTTGATGAAGGAGAATTCTTAGAAATTCATGCAAACTTTGCACCAAATATCATTGTTGGTTATGGTCGAATTGAAGGCGAAACTGTTGGAATAATTGCAAACCAACCACAGCAGTTAGCCGGAACTTTAGATATAGATTCTTCTGAAAAAGCTGCCAGATTCTTACGTTTCTGCGATGCCTTTAATATTCCAATTGTCACCCTCGTAGATGTTCCAGGTTTTCTTCCAGGAACAGAGCAGGAATGGGATGGCATCATTCGCCGCGGCGCCAAATTACTTTATGCCTATGCAGAAGCAACGGTGCCTCTAGTAACGCTTGTAACTCGCAAAGCATATGGTGGCGCATACATCGTCATGGGTTCTAAACAAATTGGCGGAGATGTAGTTTTTGCATGGCCAACAGCTGAAATTGCGGTTATGGGTGCTCAAGGTGCGGTTAATATTCTTTATCGCAAAGAGATTGCCGAAGCTAAAGATCCTGATGCGTTACGAGCTCAATTAGTTGCTGAATATAACGATTCGCTTGCCAATCCTTACAATGCTGCAGAACGCGGAATTGTTGATGCTGTCATTGAGCCAAATCAATCTCGTGAATATATTACAAAAGTTCTTCGCACTCTTAAAACTAAACGTGATTCTTTGCCGCCACGTAAACACGGAAATATCCCGCTATGACGGTTAAATTTACAATTGTAAGTGGAAAGCCAAGCAATGAAGAGTTGGCGATTCTGACGCAAGTTTTAAATCAACATAAAAGAGTTGAAAAAGATCCAGTAGTTAAACGTAGCACTTGGGCCCAACCAATCATGCGTGCCCCTATGCCACAATCAATCAAGTTTGGTGCAGGACGAAATATTTAAAATGCGTTTGATTCTTGCATCTCAATCCCCATCTCGTAAACGTTTACTTGAGAGCGCTGGATTGCATCCAGAAATTGTCGTTAGCAATGTTAACGAAGAGACCGAACATTTTAATTCTATGACCCCGGTAGACATGGTAATTGCGCTTGCTATAACAAAAGCTCATACAGTAAGAGAAATGATCAATGGCGATTCAATCATTATTGCTTGCGACTCTACTTTTGAATTTGAAGGCGAATCTTTTGGTAAGCCAGCAACTGCTGAAATTGCGATTGAGCGCGCAAAACGTTTGAGTGGAAAAACTGGTCTCTTACACACTGGACATTGCATTATTGACACAAAACAGGGTCGAGAATTAGCTGACAGAGTGACAACTTCAGTAACTTTTGAAGCATTAGATGAAGAGTTAATTAAGGATTATGTAGCCACTGGTGAACCATTAAAAGTCGCGGGAGGCTTTACCTTAGATGGCTTCAGTTCTCCTTTAATTGCAGGAATCAATGGTGATTACACAAATGTGGTCGGAATTTCTATGGCCTATTTGCGAAAGAGTTTGGAACACTTAGGCTATCCGTGGCCAGAAGCTAAGAAGATCGGAGCAAAATGAAACGCGTACTAATCGCTAACCGTGGCGAAATTGCGGTTCGAGTTATTCGCGCTTGCCGAGATCACGGAATCGAATCTGTTGCGGTTTATTCAGATGAAGACCGCACTTCTATTCATACTTCAATGGCTGATGCCGCCTATTCTCTAAAAGGTTTAACTGCAGCACAGACATATCTAAATATCGAAAAAATAATTAACGCTGCAAAAGAATCCGGCGCAGATGCGGTCCATCCTGGATATGGCTTCCTATCTGAAAATGCTGATTTTGCAGAAGCAGTAATTAATGCCGGTTTAATTTGGATTGGTCCACCACCAGCGGCAATTCGTGCTCTTGGCGATAAAGTTTCTGCTAGAAAAATTGCATCTGCGGCTGGCGCACCATTGGTTGCAGGTACTAAAGATCCCGTCTCATCACATGAAGAAGTTATTGCATTTGCAAAAGAGCATGGCCTACCGGTTGCAATTAAAGCTGCTCACGGAGGTGGAGGTCGCGGACTTAAAGTTGCTCGAACTCTTGAAGAAATCCCCGAACTTTATGCATCTGCTGTCCGAGAAGCGATAGCTGGATTCGGAAGAGGCGAATGCTTTGTCGAAAGATATTTAGATAAACCTCGACATGTCGAAACTCAAGTTCTCGTTGATAAGCAAGGTAATGCGGTTGTTGTTTCAACACGAGATTGTTCATTACAACGTCGCCACCAAAAGCTTGTTGAAGAGGCGCCTGCACCATTCTTAAGTAAAGAACAGAATGAAGAGTTGTACCGCGCAAGTAAAGCCATCATGAAAGAAGCTGGTTATGTAGGAGCTGGCACTTGCGAATTCTTAGTCGGGCTTGATGGAACCATCTCTTTCCTTGAAGTAAATACTCGACTGCAAGTGGAACATCCCGTATCTGAAGAGGTAACAGGGCTTGATTTAGTTCGTCAACAATTCCGAATCGCCGAAGGTGAAGCTCTAGGTTTTGGCGATCCTGAAATTAGAGGACATTCAATTGAATTTCGAATTAACGGAGAGGATCCAGGGCGCGGCTTTTTACCAGCCCCAGGTCAAATTACTCAATGGCAACTGCCAACTGGACCTGGCGTACGCGTAGATGCTGGCTTTCAAAAAGATGACTCTATTGGTGGGAATTTCGACTCCTTACTTGCAAAATTAATTGTCACTGGAAGAACCCGTGAAGAAGCAATCAGTCGTTCTAGACGCGCTTTGCAAGAGTTCAAGATCGAAGGGCTAGCAACTGCACTTCCCTTTCATCGAGCGATTCTTGAGGATGATAATTACACAAAAAACTTTAAGGTGTACACCAGTTACATTGAAAATGAATTTGTGAATGAAATTCCTGAATACAAAGCTAGCGCGCCAGTTGTACAGACGCATGCAGCGCCCGAGCACATAATTACTGAAGTAAATGGCCATCGATTTGAAGTTTTAGTACATGCTCCTGAACCAGTTCATAAACGCCACCGCGCAAGAAAAGGCGCAAGCGGCGGTGCTACCGGAGATGGTCTACTCGCTCCAATGCAAGGGACAGTTGTGAAAATTGCAGTTAAAGAGGGAGATTCTGTTGAAAAGGGCGATTTGATCTTCGTGCTTGAGGCAATGAAGATGGAGCAGCCTCTTACAGCTCACAAATCCGGAAAGATCGTTAAATTAATAGCTGTAATAGGTGAAACTGTCGCAAGCGGTACACGTTTGTGCGAAATTGCTGACTAAATTAGATTAGGTACGTGAATCGAGTCGAAATCGAGAATTGGATTGCTGATGATCCAGATCCAAAAACTGCTGCAGAATTACAGAAACTTTTAGATTCAAATGATGAAGTTACATTAAATAAATTATTTAATGGTTTCTTAACTTTCGGTACCGCTGGTCTTCGAGGTCCAATTGCTCCGGGTCCGTCAGGAATGAACCGTGCTGTTGTTGGAAGGACGGCAGCAGCAATTGCACAATATATGAAGCAGCGAAATTTAACTTCTGTAGTTATCGGACGCGATGCACGTTACGGATCTGAAGATTTCACTAAAGAGAGTGCAGAAATTCTAAGCGGCGCAGGTATTGAAGTAAGTGTCTTGCCGAGACCACTTCCAACTCCAGTGCTTGCCTATGCAGTTAAAAAGTTAGGCGCCCACGTTGGAATTATGGTTACTGCAAGCCACAACCCACCGATGGATAATGGTTATAAAGTTTATTTAAATTCTGAAGTTGATGGCATTAATTATCAAGGGTCCCAAATCATCACTCCAACAGATAAATTAATATCTGCTGAAATCGACAAGATTACTTCTTTAAAGAGCCAACCTAGAGGAAGTAAATGGAAAAATTTAAATGATGATGTTTTTGATGATTATGTTGCCCGGACCGCGATAATCGGAAAGACACCCGGCAAATTAAAAATTGTATACACCGCAATGCACGGAGTGGGCCTAGAAACAGTACAAGCTGTTTTTAAGAAAGCTGGCTTCAATCAACCAATATTGGTGGAAGAACAGGCACAACCAGATCCAGATTTTCCAACTGTTTCTTTTCCCAACCCTGAAGAACCTGGTGCAATTGATCTTAGTTTGGCTAAAGCTAAATCAGTCGGAGCTGATTTAGTTATAGCCAATGATCCTGACGCAGATCGATGCGCTGCAGCAATTAAGGACCCTAAACATGGATGGCGAATGCTCAAAGGTGATGAGTTAGGAATTTTGCTCGGAGATTGGATTGCCCGCACAAATAATGGGAATTATGGAAATTCAATCGTATCTTCTTCGGGTCTTAGCAAAATTTGTAAACATTATGGACGAAATTTTCAGGAGACATTAACTGGATTTAAGTATCTTGCACAGATTCCAAATTTAGCTTTTGCATACGAAGAGGCAATTGGTTATTCGGTTGATTCAGCTACTGTTTCAGATAAAGATGGAGTAAGTGCAGCTATTGCTTTGGCGCAATTAGCCGAAGAGTTAGCTTCTAAAGGTCAAACTATTTATGACCGCTTGCAAGAAATTTGGAAAATAATTGGATTCCATGCCACCGAACAGATTTCGATTCGTGTTGAAAATATTAAATTAGTTGGCGCGGTATTAGATAAGTTCCGAAATAATCCTCCAAAAGAGATCGCAGGTTTTCAAGTTACTTCAATAGATGATCTTGCAAAGCCAACTGGCGATTTGCCTCCTACAGATGGTCTTCGCATTTGGCTTGGCGATATTCGAGTCATTGTTCGCCCTTCAGGAACAGAAGCCAAATTAAAGTGTTACATCGAAGTAATTGCCGACACGGAAGAGCAGGCATTTGAGAAACTTGCCACTTTACGTGGACCACTGAAAGAATTGCTCAAATAAGCAGGGAGGCTTTGATGCATTTCTTTGGGCTAGTCGATGGCTCTGAAAGCTCCCTAAAGTCATTTCTAAATAATCTTCCACCGGTAGATCAAGTAGGTGCGGATGCTCGCGCAGCCATGCTCGGTACTCGCAGCATTAAAACTTCAAGTAAGGCATGGGCAATTGATACCGCTATTTCAATGGTTGATTTAACAACTTTGGAAGGTGCAGATACTCCTGGAAAAGTTAAAGCGCTCTGTACAAAAGCAGTTCGCCCTGATCCCACCGATTTAACTGTGCCCAGCGTCGGTGCAGTTTGCGTATATAACGATATGGTCAAAATTGCGCGCAATCACCTGGATTTAATTGGTGGTAAAGATATTCCAGTGGCTGCAGTTTCAACAGCTTTCCCTTCAGGTAGAGCATCTATGGCGGTTAAATTACAAGATACGCAAGATGCCATCGATGCGGGAGCTACTGAAATAGATATGGTGATTGATCGTGGCGCATTTCTCTCAGGTCGTTTAGGTGAAGTCTTTGATGAGATTGTGAAAATTAAAGCGATCTGCGGAGATAAAGCTCATTTGAAAGTAATCTTCGAAACCGGCGAGCTTGTTACTTATGACAACGTAAGAAAAGCATCTTATTTAGCGATGTTGGCTGGTAGCGATTTCATAAAAACTTCTACCGGCAAAGTTGCACCTGCTGCTACCCCACCAGTAGTAATGATTATGTTAGAAGCAGTTAGAGATTTCCGAGCTATTACAGGCCATCAAATTGGAGTTAAACCAGCGGGTGGCATTCGCACGACTAAAGATGCAATCAAGCAATTAGTTCTAGTTAATGAGGTTGCCGGACCCGATTGGCTAACAAATAAATATTTCCGAATTGGCGCAAGTGCGCTACTTAATGATTTGTTGTTGCAACGAATGAAGCTAACCGATGGCTACTATGAGAGCCCTAACTACGTAACGGTGGATTAATGACTTTTGAATACGCGCCAGCCCCTGAATCTAAGTCAATCGTCAAGATTCAGAAAGAATACGGACATTTCATTAACGGAAAATTCGTTAAGGGCAAAAAGCATTTTGCAACAATCAATCCAGCAACAGAAGAAGTTCTCTCGCATGTAGCAAGTGGCGATAAAAGTGATATTGATAAGGCTGTTCAGGCTGCACAAGTGGCGTATACAAAGGTATGGTCTAAATTGTCAGGAGCCGAACGTGGAAAATATTTATACCGAATAGCGCGTATTTTGCAGGAACGTGCACGCGAATTCGCAGTTCTCGAAACTATGGATAATGGAAAGCCTATTCGTGAAACACGAGATATTGATATTCCACTAGTTGCAGCGCACTTTTTCTATCATGCCGGTTGGGCAGATAAATTAGATTATGTTGGTGTTGGATCAGCTCCTAAAGCATATGGAGTTGTTGGCCAGATAATCCCTTGGAATTTCCCTCTACTAATGCTTGCTTGGAAGGTCGCTCCGGCGCTAGCTGCAGGTAATACAGTGGTCTTAAAACCAGCAGAGAGCACTCCTTTGACTGCACTTTTATTTGCTGAAGTTTGCCAACAGGCAGAATTACCGGCAGGCGTTGTAAACATTGTTACAGGAGCTGGCGAAACTGGTGCTGCAATTGTTAATCACCCTGGAATTGCAAAGATTGCATTTACTGGATCAACTGAAGTCGGCAAATTAATTGCTAAAGCAATTGCCGACACCAAGAAAGTTGCTACGCTCGAATTGGGTGGTAAAGGCGCCAATATAGTTTTTGAAGATGCGGCAATTGATCAAGCTGTAGAAGGTATTGTGAATGGTATTTTCTTTAATCAAGGCCATGTCTGTTGTGCAGGTTCGCGACTTTTAGTACAAGAAAATGTGGCTGATGAAGTAATCAAGAAATTACAAAACCGCATGGAGAAAATTCGACTTGGTGATCCACTAGATAAGAACACTGATATTGGTGCAATCAATTCGAAAGCGCAGTTAGAAAAAATCAAAGAATTAGCAGCATCTGGAAGCGCTGAAGGTAGCGAAGCTTGGTCACCTAAGTGCGAAATGCCTAAGAATGGCTTTTGGTTTGCTCCAACGATTTTTACAGGCGTAACGCAAGCGCACAGAATTGCTCGGGAAGAGATTTTTGGCCCGGTGCTCTCCGTATTAACTTTCCGCACTCCATCAGAGGCAATTGAAAAGGCAAATAACACTCCTTTTGGGCTCTCTGCAGGTATTTGGAGCGAGAAAGGTTCTAAAGTTCTTTGGGCAGCAGAGCAACTTCGCGCTGGCGTTATTTGGGCAAACACCTTCAATAAATTTGATCCAGCTTCTCCATTTGGTGGTTATAAGGAATCTGGCTGGGGTCGCGAAGGTGGCAGACACGGTCTTAAAGGTTATTTAAAGTCAAAAGAGCAGGTGAAGTGATGTCAAGAATTGATGTGAAGAAAACTTACAAACTTTATATTAATGGCGCTTTTCCACGCTCTGAATCTGGCAGAGTTTATGAAGTTAAGAATGCTAAGGGTCAATTTATTGCAAACCCAGCCTTAGCATCTCGTAAAGATCTAAGAGATGCAGTCGTTGCATCTCGCGCTGCATTTGGAAAGTGGAGCAGTTCTTCCGCATACCTTCGTGGGCAAATTCTTTATCGAATTGCAGAGATGCTTGAAGGGCGTAGTGAGCAATTTGAAACTGAGCTAAAAGCAATTGGTGATAAAACTAAATTATCTGAGGCTGTCGATTTAATAGTTTGGTATGCCGGATGGACCGATAAATTATCTGCTCTAGATGGTGTGACTAATCCTGTTTCAGGACCATTTTACAATTTCACCACCCCCGAAGCGCTTGGAGTAGTTGGAGTAATTTCTAAACCAAATTTCTTAGAATTTATTGATTCTGTAATGTCAGTTATTTCAAGTGGAAATTCTGCAGTTGTTTTGGCGCCTGATGCGCTTGGAATTCCTGCGATGAGTTTTGCCGAAGTACTTGCAACCAGCGATCTACCTGCAGGTGTTTTAAATATTCTCACTGGAAAAGTAAATGAGTTAGCACCTTGGATGGCATCTCATATGGACATTGATGGTTTAGATATCACAGGCGCAAAAAGCCAAGGCGAATTAAAAGTTGCTGGCGCTGAAAATCTAAAACGAATTCATTCATTTGGCAAAATTAAAAATCCAGCAAGAATTTTGGCTTTTATGGAAGCCAAAACTGTTTGGCACACAATTGGTATTTAAATCCAGTTTGAATCTACCGTCGTAAACCACAGATCCTTAAAGGCTTTGCCATCCAGGTCTAAAACCACATTTGTGCGCGCAGCGCCTGGAATTCTCCTTGGTTCAATCATTAATTCAAGGCGCGGACGGCGATCAACAACAGTCATCCCACGAACCAACCCGTGCGCTACTTCTACCCCAACATCAAAAACCTCGGTTTTCAAAAGTGCGGGACGAAGCACTGCAGCAACCGCGCCGTAATCACCAAGAGTTACATTTTGCTTTAATCTCTTAATACAAGCCAGTAGCAATTTTCCAGCAAATTGAGCAGATTGATTAGGACTTTTCTGCAATTGAACCGCTTCAGATTCTGTTACCAGTGGATGATAAAAAACATCTAATCCATACATGGTGATTGGAATTCCACTTCTAAATACAATGTCAGCCGCTTCTGGATCATGCCAAATATTAAATTCCGCCATTGCAGTTGCATTTCCAACAGAAGCAGATCCACCCATTAGGCAAATTTCTTTCAATTTCTTAGCGCTTTCAGGGTAAGTGGTGATGAAATTTGCAATATTTGTAAGTGGCGCAACTGGTACAAGTGTTACAGCTTCTTTACTACCTTCGACAAGATCACGTAAAAGATCAACTGCGCTTCTGGAATCTACTTTTCGTTTTGATTCTGGTAGTCCCAAATCGCCCATTCCATCAGCACCATGAATATGTTCTGCATAAAGAGGTTCTTCAACTAATGGTCGGGTAGCGCCTTTAGCAACGGGAATATCTCCTGCACCAGCGGCATCCAGAACAATTAATGTATTTTTAACAACTTGGTCCACATTAGTGTTGCCATCAACGCATGTAATTCCAAGTAAATTAATTTCCTTGCTCATTGCTGCAAAAAGAATGGCAAATGCATCATCAAAACCAGTATCTACATCAAGAATCAAAGGCACTCGCATAATTCATAAGTCTAGCCATACAATTGCAATTGTGAAGAGACCAGTGATTGCAGTAGTTGGTAGCGCCATGATGGATTTGACGGCTTATGTAGAGAAGATTCCGGGTCCAGGAGAAACTCTGATTGGCAAGCAATTTACAACTGGTTTTGGTGGCAAAGGTGCCAATCAAGCGGTGATGGCAGCAATAGCAGGCGCAGAAGTTTATTTCATTGGAAAAATCGGTAATGATGTATTTGGAGATCAATTCCTGGAAAATTTCAAAGCTCGTGGAATCAATACCAAATATCTAGAAAGAATTGATGAACCTTCTGGTGTGGCACATATTTGGGTGGATGAAAGTGGCGAAAATAGAATCATTATTATTCCTGGCGCTAATCATTTAATTGAAAGTTCTGTTGCCGCTAAAGCAATTGCTGAAATTCCAAATTTAGATATTGTGATTGGTCAATGCGAGATAAAGCAAGAGGTAACACTGGCAGCATTTCAAGCTGCGAAAGTACGTGGAGCTATAACTATTCTCAACCCTGCACCTTTTGAAGCTCTGGCACCTGAATTAATTAATCTTTGTGATTGGATTATTCCTAACGAAACTGAGTTTGCAGAACTTGGTAATTTAAATGCCAATGTCTTACTTACCGAAGGCGAAAAAGGTGTTAGACATTTATCGACTGGGCTTCATGTACCAGCAATTAAAGTAAAAGCTATAGATACCACTGGCGCAGGAGATTGCTTTGTCGGTGCTTTCGCGGCTAAATTAAATGAAGGTGAAGAATTTGCGATGAAATTTGGTTGTATTGCAGCGGGAATAAGCGTTACCCGCAAAGGCGCGCAAAGTTCCTATCCCGCTTATGAAGAGATTGCGACTTTCTCATAACCACGCAATACAAATGTCGGTCGTCTTACTGGATCGCTTGCAATCTGCATATTTGGGAAAGCTTTAATTAATTTAGGCAATGCAATACCCATTTCTAATCGGGCAAGCGGGCCACCCAGACAGAAGTGAATACCTGCGCCAAAGCCAATATGCGGATTAGGGTCGCGTGTAATATCCATTAAATCAGCGTCTTTGAAATGTTTATCGTCTCTATTTGCCGAACCCAATAAGGCCGCTATTTTCTGACCCTTTTTAATTTCCACGCCACCAATTTCGGTATCAGCGGTTGCCGTTCTTTCAAATAGATGCAACGGGGCGTCAAAACGGAGGAATTCTTCAACAGCAGTCGTAGCAAATTGGTCAGGATTATTTCGTAATATTTGGAACTGTTCTTCTCTTTCTAGTAAAGCCACCATTCCATTACCGAATCCGTTGACACTTGCTTCGTGGCCGGCATTTAGTAGCAGTACGCAAGTTGCAACAAGTTCATGCGCATTTAACTTCTCCCCTTGCTCTTCAACACGAACCAAATCTGAAATTAAATCACTACCTGGTTTAATTTTTCGTTGATCAGCAAGATTTTGCACATAATCCGCAAATTCACCAGCTGCTTTCTTGGCAGCCGCCTGAGCTTCAGGAGTTGGATTTACTTCGTACATCTTCACAATGGCTTGGGACCAAGGTCGAAGTAAATACTCTTCCTCTTCAGGAAAGCCGAGCATAGCAACAATGACTTTCACTGGAAGTGGTTCGGCAAAATCAGCAATGAGATCCCAGTTGCCGTTCTTGGTTTTAATATCGCCAATCAAGTCATCAACAATTCTATTAATTACCACGCGTTGGCTTTCGATAATGTTCTTATTGAAAGCTTTAGAAACCAGAGAGCGTAATCGAGTGTGCTTTGGGGGTTCTGAATCCAATATTGAATCAGCATGCAACCAATTAAATGTTGCCCAATCTGCCTCAGGTTCTTTGGCTTTAAAAATTCTTCCTAACGATTTATTTCTTAAAGTTGAATTAGCATCATCATAGTTAGCTGCTAGAAACATTTGTGTCTCTTCATGCCAAATTGGTTTCTCGAACGCTCTCAATTTTGCTAATTCTGGGTATGGGTTTATGAGAAATTCAGAATCATTAAAGTTGATCATAACCTGCTCCAATCACCTGCAAATATTGGCTTTTTTCATCTAAAAAGGCGTTATTCATGGCATTCACAGTTAGTTCTCTAAATTCTGCAATCCCCCAGCCAAAGGCTTTGGCGCATTCAGAAAATTCATGACTCATGCTGGTCCGACTCATTAACCGATTGTCCGTATTTAATCCGACATTAAAACCTAAATCAAATAATTTCTCGATCGGATGATGATTGTAAGTATCGGCGATGCCAGTTTGTAAATTTGAAGTTGGACAGATTTCCAAGTGGATCTGCATATCGAGTACCTGTTTTGCTAAATCTCCATTTGGTAAATCTTCAGAAATTCTTACTCCGTGCCCTATACGGTTTGCGCCACAAGAATTTATGGCCAAGTTAATAGATTCAACACCATCGCCTTCACCAGCATGTATAGTGAACGGAATATCATGACGCTTTAAATATTCAAATGTCTCTTTTTGCAACGTTGGTGGAAATCCTCTTTCAGGCCCAGCGATATCAAAACCCACCACACCATGTTCGCGATATTTAACGACAATCTCTGCGACTTCTTGAGACTTATCTAATTGCCGCATTCCGCAGAGAATCGTATTTACTTTTAGGCCAGTTATAGTTTCGCCTTGGCGATAACCTTCGAGCATCGCTTCGGTAACATCTTCCATGGTTAAGCCTTTTTTAGTGAAATGTTCTGGGGCGACTCTTACCTCAGCGTAAATCACTCCGTCATTATGTAAATCAATTACAGTCTCTTTTGCAACACGCACAATATCTTCTTTACGTTGCATAACTGCGATGGTGTGATCGAAAGTCTCTAAATAACGCTCTAATGATCCTGAATCGCAAGCTGCCTGAAACCAATCTGCTAATTCAGTGGAATTTTGAGTCGGTAATTTTGTATATCCAATTTCATCTGCAATTTCGATAATGGTCTCAGGTCTTAAGCCACCATCTAAATGATCGTGAAGTAAGACTTTAGGGAACTGCTTCAACCGATTTGCTCCAAAACCAGCGGTAATCTTTGATAATTTGAGTCGTACTCAACGGCACCTACTAGAGATTCTTGTGCACGTTCAAAAAGTTCAGGCTTATCAGTGTGTAAGGTAAAAAGCGGTGCACCTTTGGTTATGGATTGGCCAGGCTTGGCATGAATTTCGATTCCGGCTCCAAGTTGCAATTGTTCGCCTTGCTTTGAACGACCTGCACCTAATCTCCAAGCGGCAACCCCAACTTTTAGCGCATCCATCCTTGTTAAGGTTCCGCTTTGTTCTGCGCTAATAATTAAATTCTCTTTTGCAATTGGTAGCGCTGCATCTGGATCGCCACTTTGCGCTTTAATCATTCGACGCCAATGATCCATTGCTTTTCCGTTTTTAAGATTCTCTGCTGGATCTACTCCAGAAATTCCTGCTAGTTGGAGCATCTCTCGTGCAAGTAGTACAGTCAATTCGATTACATCTGCTGGCCCGCCGCCTGCTAAAACTTCTACCGATTCACGTACTTCAAGTGCATTTCCTGCAGTTAAACCTAGAGGCACATCCATAGCAGTAATGAGAGCTTTTATATTTACACCGGCGCTCTTTCCAATTTCAACCATAACTGTTGCTAATTCGCGAGCTTTAGCTGGATCGCTCATGAATGCACCGCTACCGGTTTTGACATCAAGTACCAATGAACCTGTGCCCTCGGCAATTTTCTTGCTCATAATTGAAGATGCAATTAAAGGAATAGCCTCAACAGTCGCAGTAACATCGCGAAGTGCGTAAAGTTTTTTATCTGCAGGTGCCAAACCAGATCCAGCCGCACAGATAACTCCACCGGTTTCTTGAATTACCTTAAGCATCTCTTCGTTGCTTAATGATGCTCTCCAGCCAGGAATTGATTCCAACTTATCTAAAGTTCCACCAGTATGTCCAAGCCCACGACCAGAAAGTTGCGGAACTGCTGCTCCACATGAAGCTACTAGTGGCACTAATGGCAAGGGAATTTTGTCGCCGACCCCGCCAGTTGAATGCTTATCTACCGTTGGTCGATCCAACATCGACCAATTCATTCGCTCGCCACTTCGAATCATGGCATCAGTCCAGCGACTAATTTCGTGCCGTTCCATGCCATTTAGCAAAATCGCCATCGCAAGTGCGGACATCTGTTCGTCAGCTACAAGTCCACGGGTGTAAGCATCTACAACCCAGTCAATCTGGTCATCATTTAGAACTTTACGATCCCGCTTCAATGCGATGATCTCAGGTGCGGTGTAGCGCTCTGACATTTATTATTACTTAAGATCTTCCGGACCAAATGCCCATGGCAACATTGCAGACATTTTTTGCGGTCCATCTGGTGTCATTAAGAGCGCCTCTGGCCCACCATGTTCGAAGAGCAACTGTCTGCAACGCCCACAAGGGGCTAGGAAATTTGAATCTCCACCAACACAGACAATTGCAATTAACTTTCCACCACCAGTTGTTGCAAGGTTTGATACCAAACCACACTCTGCGCAAAGTCCGACACCGTAGGACGCATTTTCCACATTACAACCTTCGACAATACGTCCATCATTTACAAGCGCTGCAACACCAACTGGAAAATTAGAGTAAGGAGCATAAGCTTTTTTCATCGCTGCAATTGCGCGTTGATGAATCTCTTCCCAATTTATATCCATTACTTGCCGCCACCTTTGCGATATGGCACTCCATCAGCTGCTGGCATGCGTAACCGTTGTGTTCCGAGCCCAAGAACTAACAAAGTAACGATGTAAGGCGTCATTGTCACGAATTGTCCTGGCAACTCTGTAAAAGTAATGTATAACCAGATTGCAAATGTAGCCAATGCCAAACCGATTACTGAAGTTGCAAACTTCTTCTTCTTTAAATTAAGGAAAGCGAAGAAAACCATTGCAAAAGCAAGTAGCATCAAGAGCGCATGAATTGCGGTGGCATCACGAAGTTGTAGAGCATCTGCAAAGCCAAAGAGACCTGCGCCTGTCATCAAGCCACCTGGGCGCCAATTTCCGAAGATCAAAGCTGCAAGACCGATATATCCACGTCCTCCAGTTTGATTCTCTTGATAGTGATTTGAAGCCACAATCGCAAGGAATGCGCCTCCAAATCCAGCAAAACCGCCAGAAACAATCACTCCGGCATACTTCATTAAATAGACATTTACGCCTAAAGATTCAGCGGCAGTTGGAGCCTCTCCAGCGCTTCGAAGTCTTAATCCAAAAGCGGTGTGCCAAAGGAACCAATAAGAAAGTGGAACTAGCGAAATTGCAATTACGGTTACATATGAAACTTCTCCGGTTAATCCGCGCAAAATAGAGAAAGTATCTGAAATCAAAAACCAATTCTTTTCAGCGATGCTGCCAAATAAATCTGGACTCTTCCATCCAAAGTAAGTACCACCAGAAAGAATTGGTAAGCCATTTACACCAATTGATTGGATATCTGGAGATTGTGAAGGTCCAACCCAAGTTCCATTCTTATAAAGAATTGTTGATAGATAGCGTGCAAGGCCTGCTGCAATGATGTTTATTGCTACACCAGATACAACATGATCTACACCGAATCCAACTGTTGCAATCGCATGTAGAGCAGCGCCAAGTGCACCCATAACGATGCCTGCAAGAAGCCCAGCCCAAGGTCCATGCTTTGCGCCAATAAATCCACCACCCCAAGCGCCCATAATCATCATGCCTTCGAGGCCGATATTTACCACGCCAGAACGTTCGGAGAAGAGACCACCTAAAGCCGCCATTGCAATTGGCACTGAGAGTAATAATGCAGAGGAAGCGGTACCAACGCTAGTCAAATCCGATGCACCAGTAATCAATTTAATTGTTGATAATGAAAATACAATTGCAAATGCATAAAGTGCAAGTCGCGCTGGTTTAGCTAAATTACGCATTTGCCACCGCCTTTGCTAATTGTTCCGAGACTACTTTCACTCTGTACCTACTCACGACTTCAAAAGCAATCACTGAACTCAACAGGATTGCACCTTGCATAATGAAATATGTTTCTGGTGCAATGTCGATTAGATCTAGCGAACGTGATGAAACTTCAAGGAATGAGAAGAGTAGGCTCGAAAAGGCCATTCCGATTGCGCTATTTCTGCCAAGTAGCGCCACTGCAATTGCAGAGAAACCAAGACCAGCGCGGAAACCTAAGTTATATGCATGAGTTTCGGCTAAAACCGTAGGTAATCCCGATAGTCCCGCAATTGCGCCAGATGAAATCATTGCAATAACAATCATTCGTTTGGAGTTTACGCCACTTACACGTGCTGCGATTGGATTAATTCCAGATGCACGAAGTTCGAATCCAAACCGTGTGCGATTTACGATCCACCAAAATGCGATTCCCAAGGCAATAGCAATAGCAAACATGCCGTAAATACCGCGACCTTGAGTTGCGCTTTGATCTAGATTTTTAGTTAAAAAGGAGAGATTTGGCATCTGCCCTGAAGCTGGCAACTCTTGAGTAGTTAAATTATTAGAACCTTCAATTTTTACTGTGAAATGTTTAGATAATAAATATGCGCTTAAACCACCAGCGATGCTATTTAGCATGATGGTTGAGATAACTTCATTAACTCCACGTTTGACTTTCAAAATACCTGCAATGGCAGCCCATAATCCGCCAACTGTCATAGAAATGATAAATATCGCCAAAATATGAAGTACTGGTGGCAAAGTAAACATGGCGCCGAAATAACATGCAAAGAGCGCACCTAATCTAAGTTGACCTTCAACACCGATATTAAATAGGCCGGCACGGAAAGTAATTGCAATAGCTAGTGCTGCAATGTAATATGAAGTTGCATTATTTAATGTTTCGATTACCGAACTTGTTGTAGCGCCAAATTCCCACATGGTCTTAAATGCTTCAGTTGGAGATTTTTTAGTAGCAAGTAGCGCCAAACTAGAGATCAATATTGAGGCTACTGCAGCTGAAACCGGCGCAGCTAAAGCCAAATAAATTTTCTTAGGAGTGACTTTCATTATTTTGCTCCAGTCATTGCTGCGCCCAGTTTTTCAGGGGTGGTATTTGCTGGATCAAGTTCTGCAGTTACCTCTCCACGAAGCATTACCAGCAAGCGATCTGACATACCGATTAACTCTTCTAGATCAGCTGAGATTAAAACTATCGCCATTCCTTTTTCACGAGCTTTACGAAGTTCTTCCCAGATTGCCCCTTGTGCACCAACATCAACACCTCGTGTTGGGTGGGATGCCACAAGCAATTTAGGTGCGTGGACCATCTCTCGGCCAACGATAAATTTCTGTTGGTTTCCGCCAGATAGCGCAGTTGCCAATGTATTTGGCCCTGGAGCGCGCACGTCGAACTCCTGCATGATTAATTTGGTATCTTCGATTGTCGCTTTCTTATCGAGCACAAAACCATTAAAAATAGGCTTACTTCTTTGATAGCCAAGTATTCGATTCTCCCAAAGCGGTGAACCCAACATTAAAGCTTGGCGATGGCGATCTTCTGGAATAAACCCAATACCCAAATCACGACGCTCTGAAACGCTCTCAGTATCAATTGATTTTCCATCAAATGAAATATGGCCAGTGTATTCAAGTAGCCCCAAGATTGTTTCGGTTAATTCGGATTGACCATTACCTTCAACGCCAGCAATTCCAATTACTTCTCCAGCGTGTAATTTAAATGAGATGTTGCTAAGTAAATTACGGGCACCTTTGGATGGAACCGTTACTTGATTTAATTCCAGCACTATATTTTCTCGTTTGGTGTTTCCCTTAGTTTCCGGCTTTGGAAGTTCGGAACCAACCATCAACTCCGCAAGCTGCTTTGATGTGACATCTTTTGATTTAACTTCAGCTACTGTCGAACCAGCGCGAATAACTGTAACTTCATCAGCAACTCTTAACACTTCATCTAATTTATGCGAGATGAAGATGATAGACATACCTTTTTCTCGCAAACCATGTAACGCATTAAAAAGATCATCGACTTCTTGCGGGACAAGCACTGCAGTAGGTTCATCAAAAATCAAAATATTAGCGCCGCGGTATAAAACTTTTAGAATTTCCACACGCTGGCGTTGACCAACACCTAAATTTTCAACTAGTTCGTCAGGATCTACTTCAAGGCCATAAGTTGCGGCCATTTCAGTAATTTTCTTTCGGGCTACGCCAAAATCAATTTGTGCTGCTCTCTTTGGTTCGTCACCTAAAATGATATTTTCTAAAACTGTGAAATTATCTGCCAACATAAAATGCTGGTGCACCATACCGATACCAACAGCAATGGCTTCATGAGGGCTTTTAAATAATTTCTGGTCGCCGTTTACAAAAATTTCGCCACTATCTGGGCGTTGCATTCCGTAAAGAATCTTCATGACCGTTGATTTTCCTGCGCCATTTTCGCCAACTAGCGCGTGCACAGAACCACTTTGAACCTTTAGAGAAACATCTTTATTGGCTATCACACCGGGAAAACGTTTGGAGATATGTCTTAGCTCTACTGAAACTGACACTTTACGAATGCTCCTCGACTTTGAAGATTTAGTGCTTCTACTCGTTAATCTTAAAGAAACTAGCCCGATTAGGTAATCCTAATCGGGCTAGTTTGGTCACAAAGTTGCGGTAATTACTTACCTGGAACTGATGGGACCTTAATCTTGCCGCTCTTGATTGCTGCAGCTGCTGCTTCAATCTGAGCCTTGTACTTGTTGATGTATCCGCCAGAGTATGAAACTCCAACGCCACCAGCAGTTAGATCATAACGACGACCGTAGATACCAGCTTTTGGATCCAAGATATCGTTAACTGTACGACCTGCTACTGCGTTTTCAATAACGTCGTAAACAGCTTGATCAACACGCTTCAACATAGAGGTAAGCATGTTCTTCTTCTCTTTTGCAGAAGCAGTTAGGTACTGATCAGAGTCAACACCAATTGTCCAAACCTTCTTTGAAGATTCTGCTGCTGCCTGGAAGTTACCAGCGCCTGATCCACCAGCTGCAGAGTAAATTACATCTACACCCTTATCGATCATGCCCTTAGCAATAACCTTTGCTTTAGCTGGATCATTGAAACCTGAGAAATCAGGTGGCTCTGAAACATACTTAACGTCAACTGTTGCTGACTTCTTTGTTGCCTTAACACCTGCAACGAAACCAGCTTCAAACTTCTGAAGCAATGGAATACGTACGCCACCGATGTAACCGATCTTGCCTGACTTAGATGCAAGAGCTGCTGCTACACCTGCAAGGTATGAACCCTGCTCTTCAGCGAAAATCATTGAGGTTACGTTTAGTGCTGCAACAGATGCATCATCAACAATTCCAAACTGTGTGTTCGGGAATTCCTGTGAGACTGTTGTAATTGGACCTGCATACAAGAAACCAATTGCAATGATTGGGTTGTATCCAGCTTTTGCAAGTAGGCGAAGCTTGTCGGTGCGTTCTGAGTCAGTTCCCTGTGTAACAGTGATTTCCTTAGAAGCAAGACCCCACTTCTTCTTAGCACGATCTAGACCTGCAGCTGCAGAGTCG
>JACCDK010997804.1_pt1 | contig 29905 bp, 19 predicted proteins | sample 7445871 | NCBI WGS metagenome assembly JACCDK01 (sample SAMN15323436, study PRJNA562643) | freshwater metagenome | isolation source: river surface water | place: USA:Blue River Watershed | collected 2017-08-15 | reverse complement strand
GAAGGCCAATTGGATTTGCATGCCAATATCAAAGTTCGTTGGACGGATTATGCTGGCAATGCTTCCATCATTGAAACCACTTGTGGACGTGTCATTTTCAATGAGGTTGTTCCAAAGGAAGTTGGTTTCATCAACCAGTTGTTGACCAAGAAAGCATTGAGAGACATCATCGGAGATATCTTAAAAATCGTAGGTGTCGCTAGAGCAGCCAAGTTCTTAGATGCCATGAAGGATTTGGGTTACTATTGGGCGTTCAAGGGAGGCTTGTCCTTCAAATTGACCGACGTGGTGATTCCAGCAGAGAAGGATAAATTGGTGAACATGGCTACTGAGAAAGTAGCAGAGGTGTTTGAGAACTACAACATGGGTCTTATCACCAACAACGAGCGTTACAACCAAGTTATTGACATCTGGACCAATACCAACTCTCGTTTGACCAACATTTTGATGGATCGTTTGAAAACGGATCAGCAAGGATTCAACAGCATTTACATGATGTTTGACTCTGGAGCGCGTGGTTCTAAAGAACAGATTCGTCAGTTGGCCGGTATGCGTGGATTGATGGCTAAGCCTCAAAAGAATGCTGCTGCTGGTGGTCAAGACATGATTGAGAACCCCATCTTGGCCAACTTTAAAGAAGGTTTGTCCATCTTAGAGTACTTCATCTCTACCCACGGTGCGCGTAAAGGTTTGGCCGATACGGCATTGAAAACAGCCGATGCGGGTTACTTGACTCGTCGTTTGGTTGACGTGGCTCAAGATGTCATCATCAATGAAGTGGACTGTGGTACTTTGAGAGGTTTGGTTACTTCAGCTTTGAAAAAAGCAGATGATGTGGTTGAAAGTTTGAGAGACCGTATTCTTGGTCGTGTAAGTGTGCATGATATCTACCACCCAGAAACGGGTGAGTTGATTGTTGAAGCAGCACAAGAAATCACTGAAGATTTTGCAGACGCGATAGACAATGCTGGAATTGAAGAAGTTGAAATTCGCTCTGTATTGACTTGTGAAAGCAAGCGTGGAGTATGCGCCAAATGTTATGGTAGAGACTTGGCAACAGGTAAGATGGTTCAAGAAGGTTTAGCGGCTGGTGTAATTGCTGCTCAATCTATCGGTGAGCCAGGTACGCAGTTGACGCTTCGTACGTTCCACACCGGTGGTGCTTCATCAGCCAGTGCGATTGATAACAACATCCCTGCAAAATACAGCGGTTTGGTTGAAATCGATGAATTGCGTACAGTTGAAAATTCACAAGGAAAAACCATCGTGGTTTCTCGTTCTTCAGAATTGAAGATTACCGATGAGAAGTCGGGTGCTACCATGATGACAGTGAATCTTCCTTATGGTTCAACGTTGATGGTGAAACACAACGACACCGTTAAAAAGGGAGATGTGTTGTGTGAGTTTGACCCATTCAATAGTGTCATCATCACAGAAGAAGACGGAAATGTTCAGTTTGAAGCAGTTGAAGAAGGCATTACTTTCAAAACTGAAGTCGATGAGCAAACCGGTTTCTCTGAGAAGATTATCATCGAGTCCAAGGATAAGAAAAAGAATCCAAGCATCAAGATCGTTCGCAACAAAGAAGAGGTTCGTGAGTATTCACTTCCTGTTGGAGCGCATTTGAATGTTGAAGCTGGACAGAAGTTGACCAAGGGTACCATCCTAGCCAAGATCCCAAGAATGGCGGGTCGTGGTGGTGATATCACCGGTGGTCTTCCTCGTGTAACTGAGTTGTTTGAAGCGCGTAATCCATCGAATCCTGCAGTTGTTTCTGAGATTGACGGTATCGTGAAGTATGGTAACACCAAGCGTGGTAATCGTGAGATCACGGTACAATCAAGGACTGGTGAAGAGCGCAAGTATTTGATTCCATTGTCCAAGCATATCTTGGTTCAATCAGAAGATTTTGTTCGTGCAGGTATGCCGTTGTCAGATGGTGCCGTTTCTCCAGGCGATATCCTAGATATCCAAGGTCCAACAGCAGTGCAAGAGTACTTGGTGAATGAAATTCAAGAGGTTTACCGTTTGCAAGGTGTAAAAATCAATGACAAACATTTTGAGGTGATTGTTCGTCAGATGATGCGTAAAGTGGAAATCACGGATGCTGGAGATAGCCGTTTCTTGGAGAATACATCAGTTGACAAAGCTGAGTTCTTGGAAGAAAATGATTTGTTGTTTGACAAAGTGGTGATCACTGAACCAGGCGAAACAGATCGTTACAAGGCAGGACAAATTATTACTGTTCGTCAAATGCGCGATGAGAATACCAATTTGAAACGCAATGATCAGAAGGAGATGGAAGCCAGACCTGCTATTACGGCAACTGCGCGTCCAATGCTTCAGGGTATTACCAGAGCATCCTTGCAGACTGAATCTTGGATTTCTGCCGCATCATTCCAAGAGACAACAAAAGTGTTGAATGAGGCAGCTGTTCAAGGTAAGACAGACTACCTCATTGGATTGAAAGAAAACGTCATTGTAGGACATCACATCCCAGCTGGTTCTGGTGTGAGAAGATTCCAAAAGATGATTGTTGGATCCAATAAGGAGTATGTTGACTTGATGGCCAAGCGTGATAGTGAATAACGTTTGATGAATAGTTGAAACTTTAAAACCCTCTATCCGTAGAGGGTTTTTTTATTGTATCTTGTAACGATGTCTAGAATAATTGGAATTTTTTCTTTTCTGCTGATAGTTAACCACTTGGTGGCACAACCCGCCATCGATAGTCTTCTTTTACAGCAAGAAATAGTGAAATTGTTAAATGTAGATTCATTGGAGAAGAATGGTAGTGCAGTTACCTCTTTGATTGGTTTCTCAGAAAGAGATAGTCGCGAGATTCCAGGTGATATCTTGGTCATTACTGCCGATGAAATTGAAGCTTTGAATGCCAACGATTTGATGGAGGTTTTAATTCATGTAGCAGCAACCAGTTTGGGCAGAGATGTCGAGGATGCATTGGGAGTGGGGATTCGAGGAATGTGGGCGCAGGAAGGAAAAGTTCTTTTTATGTTCAATGGCATTCCCTTGAACGATTTAGATTATGGAACTTATCTTCTCGGTGGAAGAACACCATTGCACATGGTGAGTAGAATTGAATTTAACTTTGGACCAGGTTCTGTTAAGTATGGAGGCACCGCCGCATTGGGTGTTATTAATGTTGTTTTAAAAAGCAACTCTGAATTTTCAGGAGGAACGATTAGAACAGATTATAGCATTTCGAATGGAGAGAATGACAGAAGATTCATTGGTTTTATGGGGAATTATGAACTGAATGACAACTATCAAATGACCATTCAGGTCAATTCTGGAGCTATAAAAAAAAGTACTAGAATTCAGGATTACGACCGAATGAGTAAATTGAATTGGGCCGATAGCTCTAACGTCGATTGTAACAACGTTTTTATTGGGTTAAGAAAAGGAAAATACAAAGGAGCTTTTTATTACTCCGATTATCAGTCACAAGTTTCCGATGAAGCGCAACAGATATTGATGTCCACTTTGGGATTGGACAATAGTTTGAATTTCAAGGTAAAAGATAAAACCAGATTGGAGGTTCAATTGACATACTTAGATCAATTGCCATGGATTGATCTGAACACGGCTGACTCATCCTTAATGGGCTCCAATACACATGCGCAGAAGATTACGCAAAACATTGTTTTCAAAAGTAAGTTCGGAAAGAATTTCAATCTGGATTACGGGGTTCAAGGGGCATGGCAACGTTCAAAAATATTGATGCGCCGGCTCAAATTTGATTACAATGGTCTGAATGAACTTCAAGTTGGATCAGGGGCTTTATTTGTCGATGGATTTTACAAAGGAAAACTGGGAGCACTTTCATTTGGTTCAAGATTGGAGACGCACACGTTTTCAAAATTGCTTTTTGCTCCCCGGTTAGGTTACAGTTTTAGTTTCGAAAATTTTTACTTTAAAACCTTTTTTGCTCAATCTTTCAAAATTGCGACCATTCAAAATCAAAACTCTTCTTTGGACGGCGAAATACTTAATCATGAGACCATCAATTCTGTTGAGCTTGAAATGGGTGTGTTGTATCGTCAATTCAACTTCAAAATTTCAGCTTTTAGAACAAAAGTTTTTGATCCGATTATTTACGTTTATGAACCGGCTTTGGATATCGATAATTATCTCAATCGAGATTTATTGGGAACGGAAGGAGTTCAGTTGTCCTGCAAATATGCGGGAAATAAAATCAGTTTATTCAGTTATGGAATAATCAATCAAGACATTGCACATGAGTTGATCGATGAGATGCAAGGTGAAATGGGACAGATGTACTATGGTTTCCCTGGATATAAATATCATTTGCACGGAGCTTATCACTTTACCAAGCGCCTAAGTATGAATGCAGGATTGACCAAACAAGGTCAGTTTCACTATTTCGAAAATGAGTATTTTGAAAACGGTTTTTTGATGCAATTGGGACTGAATGCGCAACTGCTCAAAAATAGAAATTTACTGATGGGCATGGCCGTTAAAAATTTGACAAATACCGATTTTTGGGTGACAAGTCCAACCAATACTTCCATTTTGCCATTACCCTTGTTGAGTAGACAACTTCAGTTTTCATTACAATATTTATTTTACTGATGAGCATGGTAAGGTCAATATTTCTTTTTGCATGCCTCTTGATTTTTGCCAATCAAACATCTGCGCAGAACACTGACTCTCTGCAGATCATGAATGGTCGCTTGGATGATGGATATACTTTTTTATCTGAAAATCAGTTTGAGAAAGCTTCGCGTCTTGGTCTTCAAGTTTTGCAGTTTGGACGAAAAACCAACAATCCTCAATTGTATGCTCAGTCTTGTTTGCTTTTAACCGAATTGTCATTGCGTTCAGGCAATTGGAATGAAGGCGTAAAATTTGCTTCGAGGGGAATGGAAAGTGTGAAGGAAGTTGATGAGTATTTGTGGTGCAGTATCGGTGTAGTCATGGTGGATCTATATTTGAGCTATGGTGTGCCGGAGCGGGCTATTGGCTTATCTCAAAGAATTTACGATAAAAAGAAATTAACCAAGAGTCAGGAATTTCGATTGCTGAATGTCTGGGTAAGGTCACTTCATGCGCTCAACCAAAACAAACAGTCAGAGGAGTTGCTGAATCGTTTTTTCGAGTCTCGACAAGCTGATTTTTATAAAAACCCCAATCCGTATTTGGATTTGTTTGAGTTGTGGGTTGATGCCAAGTTAATGAATTTCAAAAGTAAAGATGCCTATTTGCAGACCATCAATCTGCTTTCATTGATAGAAAGGACAGCAAGTAAAGAGAAGTTGTTTGTATTGAACAACAAAGCCGGTGAGCTGTGCATTCACTTAAAAGATTACAACAAGGCCATTTCATTTTTTAATGAAGCCTTGGCTTTGAATGACAATCAATGGAAGCACCAAGAGAATTATGTGATGCTCAATTTGGCAAGAGCTTATTATTTGTCGGGCAATTATGATCGAGCATTTGATGTCGCAGAGCAATTATATGTGGTTGCTGAGAAAAATAATTTTACTTTTCAAAAGGCCATAACAGCAGCCTTTCTAGCAAGGCTACGTATTGCTGGGAATTCGATTTCTTCAGCCGTTGAATGGGCCAATGTTGCTTATCGATTGAGTGAGGAAATGGATGATAAATTGCTTCAGCATCAGGTGGCTTTGTTGTTGTCCGAATTATTCGAATTAAACAATGAGTTTGATCGAAGTAGCAAATTCAAGCTGAAAGCTTCCCAAATCCAAGAGAAAATTCTATTAGAGGAGCAGAACAATAAGTTGAAACGCGCTAATTTGAATATTGATATTGCCAATGCGGAGTTTGAAGCCATCATGGAGCTACAGAACTTTGAGAAGCAGCGGCTCATCTTGAATGATAAGTTGAAGAAAATTCAATTTGAAACTGAACGCCAGGAGGAGAAGTATCTCTATGATCTGCGCATCGCCAATGAAGGAATAGAAAAGGAAAGGGCATTTAACCGAATTCAAAAACTAGAGGCGGAAAAGTTGAATGAAGTTCAACGTTATCAAATCTCTGAGCTCGAGAATAAACGAAAGTCCAACTTATTGAGCATTGCAGAGTTAAAAAACCAAAAACAAGACATCGAGAACAAGAACTTGAACCTGAAGTTGAAAAATGATAAGCTTGCAGCACAAGATGAGTTGAATAAAAAAGAAATTGAATTTCGCAAGAAGCAATCTTTATTTGGAATCTTGTTTACAGGAATTGTTTTATTGATTCTCATTATCATCGTTTTCTTTTTTCGAAAAACGAGAAGCCAAAACAAGATCATTGAGAAAAATAACCAAGAGATTCAGCAGATCAATACTGAGTTGGGAGAGAAGAACAATGAGATTATTTCGGGTATTCAATATGCCAGTAAATTTCAAGAAATGGTTTACCCCAAAGAGGCTGATTTGTCATTGTACTTTAACGATGGTTTTATCATTCATCGACCTTTGGAGATGGTAAGTGGTGATTTGCCTTTTATTTTTAAAATACAGAATCAAGTTTTTGTTGCAGCAGTGGATTGTATCGGTCATGGTGTAAGTGCTTCGATGCTGTCCATCATGACTTATTTTGGTTTGACCGACATAATACGCAATAACCCGGATGAGAATTGCGCAGAAATTTTAAGATTATTGCACCGAAGATTGGTGTTGAGTTTGTCACAATCAGAGACTAGAAATTATATTGTGAGTGTCGATTTATCGCTGTTGAAGTATGATATTACATCAAGAAAATTGCAGTTTTCTGGTGCCAATTTGCCGATGATCACATTGATCAATGGCGAAGTTCAAATGTTTAAGGGGGCGCACATTTCAATAGGTGAAAACGTGAATGAAGATCGCCTGAATTTTATCAATTATGATGTTCAATGTCAAATGGGTGATGAGCTTTATCTTTTTAGTGATGGTCTTTATCATCAATTTGGTGGATTGGATGGGAAACAAAAATTGTCCAAGAAACGTATAGTCCAAAAGTTGAATGAAATTCAAGGCTCTGCCTTTGAAAATAGAAAGAGTGAAATGAATCAATTATTTGATGATTGGAAAGGGGAGTGCGGTCAAACAGATGACTTAGTGATTTTGGGAATAAAAATATAAATTGAAACCGACGGTACTGAAATATCAAGTTCGATTAACTTCTTTGGAGGTTGAACCTGTTATTGACAGAATCGTAACGGAGTCCGAGCAATTAGGTATTCACAAGCGTTTCTTAAAAATTACAATCAATTGTTTGGTGGAGTTGATTGATAATGCTTTTCGATATTCTTCTGCCGTTGGTGAAGTGTTGGTAGATATCGAGCTAACTTCTGAGCAGGTTTCCTTTGTTGTGATGAATCAATCAACGCTCAATGATGTCGAGGTACTGATGTTGCAAGTTGAAAGCTACAAGCGCATGACAGATGATGAATTGGATTTGCTTTACAGACAGAAGTTGTCTAACAATACATTCAATGAACGTGGAGGTGCTGGTTTGGGCCTTTTACAAATTATGCGCAAAGATTGTTTGAAAGAGATTGTGATTTCCCCAAAGTTGGGTGTCGCCAGTAATGTATATTGCAGGGTGGATTTAAAATTGAAAAAATGCAATCGCGATGACTGATTTGATTATTCTCTCCTCAAATAATACGCCTCATGTAGCGTTTTCTCTTAATGCTAAGATTCAAACAGTTTCTGGTATTTCGACCCCAATTGATTCATTTGAGTTCTATCGTCCATTGATTCAATGGATTTCCGATCATCAAGAGAATATTCAAAACGACGCTGTATTCAGATTTGAGTTGAACTATTTCAATTCTTCTTCTATGAAGGCTTTGTTATGGCTCATTCAGGCGATTGCTAGCGGAATTGGTCAAGGCAAATCATGGACCATCGATTGGGTAGTTACCGAGGATGATGAGTTCATGGAAGAGGCTGGTGAGTCCTTTCAATCTCTGATAGATGTTCCATTGAACATCGTTCGAATGTAATCAGAAGTGAAGATCAATGAATTTTCGTTCTATGCCCAAGTGGGTAACGAACCGGACTTTGTTGGGGCCAAAAGGAAAACAAAGTATTTCTTTGTCTTTCATCTCTTCTACAAATGATGCAGCACCTCTAGGGTCAATTGTTTCAGCTATTACAATGTTGGTTTCAATGGGATAAACCGAAGAAATTTTTGGATGGCTCATCAAAATCTCACCAATGTGCTTCGCATTTTGATGGTCTTCTGTTAATCGATTGATATTGTTTTTTAAAGCAAATAGTCCTCCCGCCGCAATAATACCAGCTTGCCTCATCCCTCCTCCCAATGATTTTCTTCTTCTTCGTGCTTTCTCAATGAATGCGCTGTTTCCCAGCAGCAATGAACCAACTGGAGCTCCTAAACCTTTGCTGAGACAAATGCTAATGCTGTCAAATGATTGTGCATATTCTGCGGGAGATATTCCAGTTTCAATGAGGGCATTGAACAATCTTGCACCATCACAATGCAACTTTAATCCATGGGTGTCACAAACTCTTTTTATTTTTTTAATTTCTTCGAAATCCCAAATAGCCCCACCTCCCTTGTTCATTGTGTCTTCAATGCATACCAGTGAGGTCAATGGCAAATGAATGTCATTTCTGTTGTTGATGTTGGATACAACATCTTCAGCCGTGAACATTCCATAAGGTTTTTCTATCAATCGGACGCTGCATCCTGAATTCAAAGCGATACCGCCTCCTTCATAAATGTATATGTGTGCCAAATTGGAACAAATGACCTCATCACCAGGCTGGGTATGGACATTGATGGCGATCTGATTGGTTTGGGTGCCTGAGCTACAGAACAACGCCGCTTCCATGCCAAACAATTGAGCTGCGTATTGTTGCAAAGCATTGACGGTTGGGTCCTCTCCAAACACATCATCACCCAAAGGTGCTTCAATCATGGCCTCTTTCATGGCTTGAGAGGGCAGGGTGAAAGTGTCACTGCGTAAATCTAACATATCAATTGTTTTGCGTCTTGAACTCTGAAGTAAAATGAAAAGTAAGCTCTGGATAGTTATTTTGCTCCATATCCAAAATGAATTTGCTCGGAGCCAAATAAACATCATGCCCTTCTTTATCGACAACCATGTTACTTCCTTTGATTCTTTTAAATTCGCCTAGCTTTTCATCACTGGTAGAAGTTATCCAACACGCTTTGAAAAATGATTTGGTTTCGAAATCACATTTGGCTCCATACTCATGTTCCAAGCGGTATTTGATGACTTCAAATTGCAATTCTCCAACCGTACCAACTACTTTTCTCGAACCAGGCTCCTGCAGAAACAATTGGGCTACTCCTTCTTCAGTAAGCTGACGGATTCCCTTATCCAATTGCTTGGACTTCATCGGGTCCTTGTTGATGAGCTCTTTAAATATTTCTGGGGAGAAATTGGGAATGCCTCGGTATTGAAAGTTCTCACCTTCAGTTAATGTATCTCCGATTTTAAAATTTCCGGTGTCATACAAACCGATAACATCTCCTGGATAAGCTTCTTCAACAGTACTTTTGGCAGATGCCATAAAGGTTACAGGATTAGGATATTTGAATTCCTTGGCCAATCGGGTATGCTTGTAAAACTTGTTTCTTTCAAAAACACCAGAAACTACGCGCAAAAAAGCAATGCGATCGCGGTGACGTGGATCGATGTTGGCGTGAATTTTAAATACAAATCCACTGAACTTACTGTCCTCTGGCGAGATGAATTTTGAATCGCTTTCTCTTCCTTTTGGATACGGGGCTATTGCGATGAACTTATCCAAAAGCTCTTGGACACCAAAATTGTTCATGGCCGAGCCAAAGAATACGGGGGCCAATTCTCCATTGAGATAGCGTTGTGTATCAAATGGTTCGTAAACAGAGTCAATGAGCTCTATGTCCTCTCTTAATTGCGCAGCGTATTCTCCGCAAAATTGATCAACTTTTGGGTCGTTGATGTCATCAACGGATACCACTTCATCGTTGATTTTTGTTTTTAGCGATTCAAATAAATTGAGCGCCTTATCATAGATTTTGTAAACGCCTTTGAATGAAAATCCTTTCGATATGGGCCAGGATAACGGTTGAACTTTGATGTCCAATTTCTTTTCTACCTCATCCAATAGATCAAAAGGATCTTGACCCTCCAAGTCCATTTTGTTAATAAAGACAATCACGGGTGTATTGCGCATTCTACACACCTGCATCAATCTTTCCGTTTGCGACTCTACCCCTTTGACACTATCAATCACCAAAATAACACTATCAACAGCGGTTAATGTTCTATAAGTATCTTCAGCAAAGTCTTTGTGACCGGGCGTATCTAGCAAATTGATTTGCATGCCGTTGTATTCAAATACCATAACGGAAGTAGCCACGGAGATACCCCTTTGTCGCTCAATCTCCATAAAGTCGGAGGCTGCCGTTTTGGTAATCTTATTGCTTTTTACTGCACCTGCTGTTTGAATGGCGCCGCCAAATAATAGTAATTTTTCTGTAAGGGTTGTTTTACCCGCATCCGGGTGAGAAATAATGGCAAAGGTCCTTCTGCGACCAATCTCTTGCAATCTGTCCATTGGACAAAGATAAGGTTTCAGAAATCATGTAAGCCGATACCGTTGCGCTTTATTTTTAAGATTTGATGTATCTGTATAGGTCAACAATTTCCTTTCGATCAATGGGTTCAAATAGAATCGTTTGTTATTGGTTTGGTAGGTTAATCCCAGGACTTCTTCAATCAATTCACGACCGGATTTTGGACCTTCTTCGCAGGCCTGAAGAATGCGCAAATGCTTTTCATTCAGGGTTGTTGACTTCATGGGTTTTTGTTTTTTTGCTTGATAGTTTTTTAAAGATTCAGAAACGCCATATGTAGTGGTCAATGGTTTTTGTCCTTTTTCTTGAATAACCCAGTTTAAATAGCTTTCCAACTGAGAAGCCAAATAATAGGGCAGGTTCAATAATGTGAAAGTCTTTCCATTGGGTGTGCGGATTTCATCTGTCGATATTCTGCCATCGTAAAATCTCACCGCCAAATGGATAGGAGTTTGGTCCATGAAGAGATGCAGAGATTTTAGTTTGCCCGTAGGTCCTGATTTTACCTCAATAGGAATGAGGTGGCCATTGTAATTGAATACAAAATCGAGCTCTGCCTCAGATTGTTTTTTATTTCGTATCCAAAAATTTAATTGGCTTAAGCTCAATGTTTGTGTCGATAACAATTCTTGTCCCACCCAATGTTCAATCATGCGCCCTTGATATTCTTGTTGCATTTTAATGCTACCCAATAGGTCTTTTTGAGCACCCAAGAAATGATTCACCATTCCTGTATCCAAAAATTGAAAACGGGGTGTCTTTTGATAATCTTGTATGATGGGCAGTGTAGCTGCGGTAGTCGGGTATATTAGCTGAACAAGATGTGTTTTTTCCAATTCCCGGACTACTTCGGCAATGGCTTTCGATGTATAGTTATTTTGTCCAAATTTTTGAAATGAAGCTCTAAGTCCTGCCATTTTCATGGCCTGTGGTATCGCATACTTAATCAATTGCAATTGTTGTTCATTTTTCACGTATCGCTCAGCATCATGAAAGTAAGACTGAATGAGTCCGTCATATATTTTTTTAAGTCTCGTCAAATCATTGGTTTCATGATATACTTTGATGACTTCTGGCATTCCTCCAATAATGGCAAATGAATGGAAGGCTGTAAATAAGCTATCTTGCGCATAGGTTGGCATGGGCACTGTATGAAAGGCTGAATGATGGTCCTTTAGATTCATGGCGAGCAAATACTCTTCAAAATTGAATGGTCTAAGTACTTTGAATTCCACTCGACCTACTGGAAAGTGCAAGGATTTGCCCATGATGGTTTCCAACATACTTCCTGCTGTGATCACGCAAAGTTCGGGTAGGTCTTCTTTGAAATACCGAAGCATATTCAACATTTCCGGCATCTCTTGAATTTCATCAATAAACAATAGGGTGTCTGTCATTTTTTGCAATGACATTTTCTTTTCTAAGAATATTCGGGTAACCAAATCATGGATATCATATTCCTTTTTGAAAAGTCCAGCATCTTTTGGGTTTTCTAGGTTCAGGTATATGTATTGTTTAAATTGTTTGCCAAATGCATGGATTGCAGTTGTTTTACCCACCTGTCTGGCCCCTCTAATGATCAGTGGTTTCCTCCATTTCGAGTTGCGCCAATCTTCTAATTCGCTCACTATTTTCCTTTGAAACATGGTTCAAAAGTACAAATAAAACCTAAAGTAAGGGTTAAATATTGAAAATTTAGATTCAAAGTAAGGGTTAAAATAGATGAAATTAGGTTCAAAGTAAGGGTTGATTTTTCACTTACGCGGTTTTGAATCACCCTATATTTGAGCATGAAGAAAAAGTTGGAAGTGATTGCAACCGATGTCGCCCATGTGATTGAAGCCAACCGCTTGGGGGTCGATCGTATTGAGCTTTGCAGTGCGCTGTCTGCCGATGGTTTATCCCCCAGTTATGGTATGGTGAAATGGGCCGTTCAAAATGCGGATATGCCTGTCATGGTTATGGTTCGTCCTCGAGAAGGTGATTTTGTATACACTGATCAGGAATTGGATGTGATGTTGGATGAAGTGAGATGGGCCAAATCATGCGGTGCTATGGGTATAGTGGTGGGCGTATTAAACCAAGAAAATGAAGTGAATATTTTAGCCATGAGACGGCTTGTTCAATTGGCATACCCTATGGAGGTAACCTTTCATCGCGCGATGGATGTGGTAATGGATCCGTTGAAGTCTTTGGAGGAGATTATAGATTTGGGTTGTACCCGTATTTTGACATCTGGACAGCAGTCTTCTTGCATTGAAGGTAAAGATTTGATTCTTGAAATGCAGCGCCAAGCTGGTGATAGGATCGTTATTATGGCGGGTGCTGGAATCAATGCGGAGTGCATTGAAGAGATGAAGTGTAATGAAATCATGGAGTATCACATGAGTGGACTAACGCGTTTGGATCGTTGTAATCGACAAGAAATGGTTTTTGGGTCAACGATGGTTTCGAGATCTACAGATATCTCGTTGGTATTAGAAAAATTGAGGTCATAAAAAAAGCCTCCCAAGGGAGGCTTTTCAATTTAGAAATATTAGTGCTGAACAGGTGCCTTTCTTTCTTGAATGCGGCTGGCCTTTCCAGTTAAGTTGCGCAAATAGAAAATACGAGCTCTACGTACTTTTCCTCGCTTGTTTACCTCGATGGTTTCAATGAATGGAGTATTGAAAGGGAAGATACGCTCCACACCGACACCGCCGCTCATTTTACGAATCGTGAAAGTTTCAGTTGAACCGGTTCCGCGGCGTTGTATGACAACTCCTGTGAAGGTTTGTGGACGCTCTTTGTTACCTTCTTTAATTTTGTAAGTAACTGATATGGTGTCTCCTGCTTGAAATGCGGGGAATTCACGTGCAGGATTTAATTGCTTTTCTAATTCTTTAATGCGGTTCATGACGTACTTTTTTTAACCTTTTAAGGGTTGCAAATATAAACTTAAACTCAGAATTTCCAAAACCTTTTTTACTTTAATGAAAATTTTATGGGAACGGTCATTTTAACCTTCACCGGTTTTCCATTTTGGTATCCAGGTTCAAAGCGTTTCAATGATCTTACAGCTTTTATAGCTTCTCGCTCAAGACCTGCACCGTCTTTGACTCCTCGTATGACTTTTACATCTTCAACAGACCCTTCTTTGTTCACGACAAACTGGACATAAACTGTTCCTTGAATATTGTTTTCTTTTTCAAGTTCAGGGTAGTGGGTAAGTCGTGCAATGGCCATTTGAACATCCCCGTCGCTGTATTTGGGCATTTGCTCTACCATTGTCAGGGGCTCTTCTGCAGGAGGCTCAACAGGAATCGATGATCCCTCATCTTTGACAGGTGCTATCGTATCAGATGGTATTTCACTGAAAAGTGCACTTGGTCCAGTCTTTTTGGGTTCTGGACTAGGTGCAGATGTCCATGTTCGAACGAAATTCTTTTGGTAGTCAGCCCAAGCTTCTTGAGTAGTGATTTTTTTGTAGTCGCCTGAAGCAAAAACCTTGGCAAATATTTCAAAATTCTCGACGCTTTGAAAACCAGTTATGGGGGCGATGGGATTTAATGTTTGGTCAAAAAAGATGAGAGTAGGGTAAGCGCTAACGCCAAGGTTGATGGTCAACTCGTGAACTCCATTTCTTCCCATGGTACCAGGTTTGAAGTCCGGGTTTTTATAGGTTTTGCCTTTGAATACAACAGAGTCGCCTGATTCAGCATCAAACTTAACGCAATAAAAGTGTTCATTCATGTACTTCACCACTTCGGGATGCGTGAACGTTTGATTGGACATCATTTTGCATGGCCCGCACCATTGGGTATAAACATCCACCATTACAACCCTTGGTTCTTTGGCTTCCGCAGCTTCCAATTCATCGATTTTCATCCAATGGATTTTCTCTTGGGCCAATGTAAATTGTCCCCACAAAAGCAGGGACAATAAGTAAGTCAATTTTCTTTTCATGATTTTATTATCTCACACCATTCATCATGGTCAACAATTTTTTGGATAACACAAATAATACCAAAGATGCTGCACCGGCCATGAAAACAAAAAGCATAAAGAAATCATACAAAGTGTCGATTTCAAATCCGATGAAATGCTTTGTGTTTTTCAAAGTCGAAGTTTCCAAAGTTTTTTGAATTTCCTCCTTTGCAGCTGCATCTGTTACATTGGCCATTTGGATTTTTTCCATAGCAATGGCTGGAACTTCAGATATAATGGCCGCTTTTGTTTTATCAAATTCAGCAGGTAGCAATTGAACATTGTTTTTGGTTTGAAGGTCTTCCACCAAAGTGATGGCAATCACGGGCTCTGGATAAAGGGCACTCAAAGTACCAGCAAATTTATTGGCAGCTGATGTTGATAGAAACCAAACTCCCATAAGAAGCGAAGCAAATTTGACTGGCGCCAATTTGTTCACCATGGACAATCCAATGGGTGACAGGCAAAGCTCTCCCAGAGTGTGAATGGTGTATAAACTGATTAGCCACATCATGCTCACTTTTACACCAGGTTGTAGATCCTTCACACCAAAAGCAATGACCAAGTATCCAACGGCCAATAAGAAAAGACCAACTGATTGCTTGTAAGGAGAGGCTGGTTCCATGTTGCGCTTGCCCAAAACACCCCATAACCAAACGAAAATAGGCGCGAAAATAACGATCGCGATGGCATTGATACTCTGGAAATATGAGGCCGGGATGACTTTGTTCATCATCGTTCTATTGGTTTGCTCTTCTGCAAAGTAGGTCAATGAAGCTCCTGCTTGTTCGAATGCAGACCAGAAGAAAATGACGAAGAAGGCAACAATATAAATTACCCAAATTCTCTCTTTTTCAACCTTTGAAAGGGTAGGGTCAGAAATGATGAATCCGGGTGCGGCAATGGTCAAAGAAAAGATGAAACTTCCAATGATGTCCATCTCAGCAAATTTGAAAAACGTTACAAAAAGTCCAACAAATACGGCTCCCCAGATGATCATGGATTTGGATGAAACAGGTGCAGAAGATTCTTCTTTTTTCACTTGACGAGCATTGTTGGGTTTTTCACCAATTTGAACACCTTCTGGGGTAACGATGTATTTGTTTTTTAGCGTAATAAATAAAATCAAACTCAAGATCATTCCAAAGCAAGCAGCCAAGAATCCCCATCTAAAGTCAGCTGGATTGCCCGTATCTCCTAGATATCCGCACAAAAGCGGTGCTATAAAAGCGCCAAGGTTGATACCCATATAGAATATGGTGAAAGCTGAATCGACACGCTTGTCGCCTTCAGGATACAATTGACCCACCATGGTTGAGATATTGGGTTTGAAAAATCCATTTCCAAAAATCAAGAATCCAAGACCGGTGTACATGATCATGGATGCCATATCTACTTGTGTGTAGAAAGTGCCAGCCAAGAACATGAAGAATTGACCAATGGCCATCAAAATTCCACCGATAATGATGGATTTTCTATTTCCCCAGTAGCGATCCGCCATGTATCCCCCAATCAATGGCGTGAGGTATACCAGGCCTGTATAACTCCCATAAATTTCTGACCCAAAAGACTTATCAAATAGAAGCGCTTTTGTCATGAAAAGCACGAAAAGTGCGCGCATTCCATAATAAGAAAATCTTTCCCACATTTCTGTAACGAACAATACGTACAATCCTTTGGGGTGACCATTTTGTGTTGCTGACATAATTATTTATTGTTTTTCCAAATATAACCAATTTCGATGAGTAGCAAAAAAAGAGGCTGCCCTTTTGGGACAGCCTCGAAACAAACAGGCTAATTCATGTCTAATTGCAGTTCAATACTGCATATTTGGTGGTGATGGGTGGTACAGGCAAGTAGCCAGGCTTTACAATGTAAAACCATATTTCCTGGACATTGGCTCCGTTGGTTGTGAAGAATTCGCTTGGAATGATGGTCAGTCTAAATTTACCAGGTTCCGCTGCCAATGGCTCCATTTTCAGTGCTGGATTGGTTGTGACATCTGCAGGCTGAGACACTGGGAAAATATTGATACCGGCTCGAGCAGCCATATAAATGTAACAATCATCGGGACCTAAGTTTTGAAGATTGGCATCTGTTTCTTTGCTATTGTCATAGGTAATGGTAAAGAAATCATCGATGCGAGAAGCTTCTGGGAAATAGCAAAATTTGTCCGCGCAAAGTGCAGGTAGAATGTCAATGCGCAAATCTTCGGTTTTGGCTTCACCAACACCATCACTTCCAAAGGCGTTTCCATTGTCCAACTTGGCCAAACAAGATATTCCCTTGCTGTACAAATCCAATGGTGTACAGCTATAAAATGAAGTAGGAACTATTTTCATGGAGTAAATCATTCCGCTCACTCTTTTCATTTTCATACAATCGTTGGAGTTTCCCCATTCGCCGTTTCCGCAAGCTGGTCCAGCAGGACTCCAGGTCCACATGTATACTTCATCCTTTACTTCGGGATGGGCTTCTAGCATGTGCTTGAGACCATTTGAGGTGGACTTGCTGACATCAATATAGATGGTTACTGAGTCATTGGCATTGGTAGGTGATGGAAGCACAAACGCTGCTTGTGACCATGAAATAACGGTCAAAGTCATCATTGCTATTAAAGACAATATATTTTTCATCTTATTTTCTTGTCAAATTAAACTTGTAAGTCACATTCTTAAAACCGCTTGAGCAAATTCTGTTGATGGAAAGGTTCATCTCACTGCTGTTGGCGGTTACCATTGAACCCAGAGCTATTTCAGTGGTGTCATTGTTGTTTACCAAATACAAAGAAGATGGGGCGATGACATCATCTAAGAACCATGTACCTTGATCACCAAAGAAATTTCTTCCTTTTTCAATATCTACATGGTATTCATGCGCGGCGGCATCAAAGTGAATGGTCATTGGGGTGATGTTTTCACCAGTGTAAAAACTGGTGAAATCACGTTGTTCTAAAATTGGACTATTGGGATCTTGTATGGAAAATTTTGACAATTCCCACATTCCGTCCATACCAACTTCCTTGTTGGTCAAGGCACCAAGATCTCCTTTGATCTCAGGCTTACATGCCACGGCCCCAAGGGCACAGGCAATATATATGATGAAATTCTTTTTCATGCTTGTTTGTTTTTTAGTTACAGCCTCCTTCAGGGTTACCAACAAAAAGTGCACTGGTGAACTCATTGTTGGGGAATTGCAATGCCATACCTGGACAATTCCATGGAGAGGTTCTGATTTTTAAGGTGGTATTGCTTTCCATTGCGATGCGGCGGAATTGATCCAACCACTTTCCTTCACCAATGGTTTCTAGGCGGTATTCTTTTCTTGCGGCCGACTTTACCTCATTGGCAGTTGCATTGTTTGACAAAGCATTGTTTTGTGTATAGGCGCGCGCGCGAATGGCATTGATATCGGCAATGGCTTCATTTAATCTGCCCGTTTGCACATATGCAATGGCTTCAGCTCGGATAAGCATCATTTCTGTTTGGTACATCAATGGAATGTTAAACGCTACCTTATCTTGGAATTTTGTCAATGTGATCTGAGAACCGCTATTGGCCAACCATGCATCTTTTCTTTTGTCGGCACTATTTTGATTGATGAGTTGCACAAAGGGAACTTCAACTTCATTGCTTGCGGCAAAGGCAGCATCACTCCATAAAGTTAAGTTGGGAGGTAAAACACCTGAAGCATTGTAGTTACCAATGAAATCATCGGTTCTTACATCATTGCTAAAGCTGACAATTTTAAAGATAGATTCTTTGTTGTTAGAGGCTGTCAAAGCGGGCACACCGCCTGTCTCAGCGGTGAAAGTTGTAAGAACTTTGCCAGCATTGTTTAATGATCCGCCGAACGAATAAACGACTTCAGCACCTGGATTCAAAATATCAAAGCTGATGTTGGAAGTTTTTCCACCAGGAACATCGCAAATCAATTGGTAAGAGACGCCACTGACCATTGGTACAGCAATTTCAATCGGAATGGTGTCATTGTTGGCGTTGTCAAATGTGGCAACTACACCACCGTTTCCTGTTATCGAAAGTGAAGCGTTATTCCAAACACTGTTTGCATTTAAATTCAAACGAATGGTGTACTCACTCAATGTAGGGAATCGGTCAATGGAATATTGCTCAAAATTGTTGGCATTGATGACTTCATCACTGTATTGAATGGCTTTGTTGTAATCTCTCATTTGGAAATAGATCATGGCCAAGGCTGCTTTGGCAGCATTGGCATTGGCGTAATTTCCATTGGATGAAGGCAAGGTGTTGGCTGCTACATCCATTTCTGATACAATAAAGTTATACACCTCAGCGACGGTATTTCGTGGAAGAGGTTCATTGGAGGCCTTGTCACGAATGACAATTCCCATGTGGCTATTGTCAGAAGTAAAGCCATAGGGTTGAGCCCAAATCTTTACAACATGCCAATGACAGAAAGCTCGGATAAATCGCGCTTCTGCTTCCATTCTTGAGCGATCAGCATCTGAGAGACCTTCAATCAAATCAAAGTTCTCCAACAGCGAGTTGCATCGGTAAATGGCATAGTACAAATCGGCATAAACACCGTTTGTAGTAGGTGTAAAGAAGTTGGTTTCTTTGTTGTAGACAGCTTGAAAGTCTAACCCAATAGGAGTAGCCAAGTTGTTGCTTAAGAGTTCTGCCAAATTTTGATAGGATCCATCAAAGACATTGGCCATAACATCGTAGCAACTGTTCAATAATTTCTGCGCATCCGCAGGTGTTTTTAAAGCATCCTCGGCCAGAATGGCGCCGTTTGGTGGATAGTTCAACATTTTTTCGCACGACACCAAACCTAAGGTGATAATGGATGCCGCAATGACGATATATTTTTTCATTTTAGGTTTGATTAGAAGTTAGCGGATAAACGTAAGTTAAAGCTTCTCTCTTGCATGGGGGTCAAATAAGTCACGTTTGGACTTAAGTTTCTATCCTGCGCGTTTTCGAAATCACGAACAATTTCTGGATCCAATCCGGGGAAATTGGTAATGGTGAAAACATTGGTTACAAAGAATCCCCAACTCAACGACTTTAATTTCATGCGTTCAACAAATTCTTTGTCTACGTTGAAGTCCAAAGATAGATTTCTTAATCTCAAGAAATCGGCATTGTACATGAACAATGAGGTGTTCCACCATGGGAAACCAGTTGGTAGGCCATAGTTGGTCTCATTCAAAGTCAACGCGCCATAGGTGGTTTCATCACCAGGATTTTGCCAACGATCCAAAATCTCGTCTCTCATGTTCCAACCTGTTACCACACCCAATTGACGTTTGGCGGAAGAATCAAAGATTTTAGCTCCCAAACTATAAGTACACAAGGCAGAAAGTGTGATGTTTCTGAAGGTCCAAGTGTTGGTGAATCCACCGTACATTTTGGGCAATCCGCTACCAACAAATTTTCTGATGCTGTTGTCATAGTCATAAGTTTCATCTCCTTCCAAATCCAAATACACCGGTTTACCATTGGCGGGGTCGATATGTGAAAACTCTACCAAGTAAAATGATCCAATCGGCTTTCCAACAATAACACGAGAGTCATTGGTACCGCCACTAACCGCATCGGGGGTGTAGTTACCAATACTCACCAATTCATTGTAGTTGTATGAGAAATTGGCTGTTGTTTTCCAAGACAATTTGCGGTCTTTGAACCAGTTTACTGTTGTAGTTAATTCTAATCCTTGGTTTTTCACTTCTGCAACATTATCCCAGAAATTGCTGAAACCTGTTGAAGCAGGCAAACTAACGTTCATCAATACATCACGGCTGTATTTTCTGTAACCTTCAAGTGTCACACTCAATCGATCTTGCCAGAAGCCCATCTCTATGGCAAATGATGAGTTGGTGGTGGTTTCCCATCTTAAGTCTGCATTTCCACGTTGAGTTGGGAAGATGATGGGTTGCTGGTTGTAATATAAACCATTGTCCGCTTGGGAATAGGTGGAGTATTGCGCGTTGGCAGGAATACTTGAATTCCCGGTAAGTCCCCAGCTTGCACGAACTTTTAAGAAGTTCATCACTTTGTTGTCTTTTAAGAAATTTTCTTCGCTGGCAATCCATGCGGCAGACAAGGATGGGAAATTACCGAACTTGTTATTGGCACCAAATCTTGAAGAGCCATCTCTGCGGAATGTGGCATCCAAGTAGTATTTTTCTTTATAGTTCAAGCTTCCCTTTGCAAAGAAACCTAAGAAGGTGAATTGTTCGCGGTTATAGGTGTTGCGAATTCGCTCTCCTGTCAAATCAACATCTGTAAACTCTTGAACATCTTGTTCCAAATTTGCGTAGTAGTCATTGTATGCGCTGGTCGTACTGGTTTGCAATTCATGACCAACGAGTAGGTTTCCATTCAAATGCTCGCGCAATTCTTTGTTGTATTCCGCAGTGACATTGTAGCTATAATTGCGAACAATTCTTTGGTCACTGCTGTAATTGCCTAGGCTATTGTTCTGATCCAAAGCTGCCGGATTCAATCGGTTTTCTCCAATGTGCATGTAATCCAAACCTCCTGTCGCAATCACGAACAAGTTTTTCATGGGGTTGTATATCAAACGACCGGTATTGATCAAACGGCTTTCCACGTTGGCCCAACGGCGAAGTTCGCGCATGGCCACGGGATTCTTAGAACCTCCCCATTCGTCTTTCCAATAAAAATAATCGCCGGGCTTATTGACGATATTTCCAGAAGCATCAAAGGTGGTGTCTTGATGATACACGGGATAGTAGGGTAGCGCATTCGACATGGCATCCCCCAATCCACCTGACCAAGCAGCGTCAATACGGTCGTTGGTTCCTCTGGTTCCTGACAATGAAAGATTGGCTTTTAATTTTTTGCCCAATTTGAATTCTGGATTGACACGCACTGATAATCGCTTGTAGGCGTTACCAATCATAAAACTTTCGTTGTTGTCATACCCCAAAGAAAAATAAACATTGTGTTTTTCACCGCCGTAGCGTGCACCAAATTGAGCACCATATTTCGATCCCAAACCTACGGTTTGTGATACCCAATCGGTGTTGGTTTCCATGGCCTTGAAATAAGCCTCTTGTCTAACTGCTGCTGGATCAGCTGCTGTTGACATATTGGGCAACCAAACATAGCCTGTTCCACCATCATTTTCCCATGCCTCTTGGCGAATGGTTAAATACTCTTCTGTATTCAACATGTTGGGGCGAGATGCAGGTTGAGATGTTCCATTGGTTAGATTCAAATCGAAATTCCATCCTTTCTTGCGCGCTTTTTTGGTCGTGATGATAATTACACCATTGGCTGCGCGAGAGCCATATTCACCCGCTGCTGCTGCATCTTTACGAACCTCGACATTCTCAATATCTGCGGGATTGATGGATGCCAAAGGGTTGTTGTTCATGGCGCCTGAATTGCCGCGTAAAAAATAATCGTTGGTAATGGGAATACCATCTACAATGTACAATGGATCACCTCCGGCTGAGATAGAACTGATGCCTCGGATGCGGACGATTGAACCTGAACCTGCCATACCAGAGCCTTGCGAGATTTGAAGACCTGCAGCTTGTCCTTGAAGCGCGGCCTCAAAAGAAGGGGTTCTTACAGCGGTAACATCTTTACCGTTAATTTTTGAAACCGCCCCCGTTGAGGGTTTGTTGCGCTCAATTCCGTAACCCACAATTTCCAAATTATCCAAAGTGATGTCATCATTGTACATTTTTACATCCCATGGAAGTTTTTGTCCTGCTACCAATGTGATATTGGATTCGAAAATTTTAAATCCAATTAAGGTGTAATTCACGGTATGGGTTCCCGCAGGCAATTCCAGTGAATATTGACCATTGACATCGGTCTGGGTTCCTTTGCCCAATTTGTTCACAGAGACAACGACCCCCGGCAAGGGTGCGTTCTTTTCGTCTTTCACTGTTCCTGTAATGCTTTGAGACCAAGCTTGAATGCTTAGCCCTGTCAGCAACAGCAACATCAATCGTTTTACTTGAATCATGATATTGGTTTTGGTTAGTTTTAATTTTTGGTGATGGTTGTATTGAAATACATCCCATTCAATCCTATGATACGCAGGGTGTATATTCCTTTTGCCAATTGATTTCCATCTATGATCAATTGATTTGTCATTTGGTTATAGGTTTTTTCCCACACCAAACGCCCTGCATAGTCCATCAGTTGCACTTTCTCTACTGCGATGTTTTGAGGGAATTGGATATTCCAATCGGATAATGTCGGGTTGGGATAAATGACAGATTTCGCCAAAATATTCTCTTCTATACCAACGGTTCCAGCGCAAAGGCAATTGCTATTGTAAACATCGTTGACGGTATTGACATTTCCATCGTCACAGGCATCGCCAGGGAAGGCACAACTATTATCGTCAACAACTGCTGCGGAATTGTAATTACACGCTGAAGCGTCCATACAACCGGCGACAATGGCTGTACCCTCACAAACACAAACTTCATTGATGATGTCATCAACGGTATTGGCATCGCCATCATCACATGGTTGATTGTAAGTAGCACATGAAATCAAATCGGGTAGTGGTAAGGATTGATCAGTGTATACGTGGTATTCACCTGGAGCATAATTGAAACTTGCTGCAGTATTGGTGACATTTACAGATTCTCCAGTAAAGTAATCGTACCAAGTTCCAGAATGGGTGAAGCCAGGAACCATGTTGATATTGATGACATCAAAGTTGCCAACGACAACGGCATCCATGGATGAACCATCCAATATCAATCTCTTGCCCTTTCCTGCTCCATCCAAAGTATAGGAATTGGTACTAAAGGTTTGGTAGTTCTTTTTGAGGTGGTTAAGGGCTGCGGTTACTTTGTACAAATGAAGTCGATTGGGATCTGAATAATACTCCCAATGGATGGGTTTTGGTGAAGTTCGGCAGTTGGTATTGATGGTTCCATTTTCGCAATAGTTGATGGAGTAATCATATCCGAGTTCGCCAAATTGCCAAATCATTTTTGGACCAGGTATCGGAATCAACAAACAATGCGTGAGTTCTTGTCTTTGAAGCGCTGTAGCCAAGTTTTGAACATCATAGCCCCCATTGGAATTTCCAAAGTTGATGTTTTTGTACGTTAATCTCTCTTCATCATGGCTCTCGGCATAAGACACCAAGCGAGGTTGTCCCCATCCACGTGCTTGGTATGATGCCCAGTTGATGTCGCCGGAATATCCCATACTCGCTTCACTGTAGTTGTGATTGATGTTTCCCCAAAGCATAAATCCAATATTGCTTAATGCAATCTCTTCTGAGTTGTCAGCAAAATGTTCAAGTATAGCGTAGGATCCTGGGGCCGTGTTTTGCATGGAGGTATAATAGTCATTCCAAATGTTGACTCTGCTTTGATCGTATGCTCCCCAAGCTGCAATATTTCCGAGGGTGTAGTTTTGGGTAAAACCCTTTGATAAGTCAAAACGATATCCATCAATGTGGTATTCATTCAACCAATAGCTCATCACGCGCTTGCTGAAGTTGCGTGTGTGCGAGCTTTCATGATTGAAGTCGTAGCCAACATTAAAATCATGCATCGTGGTTTGATTGAACCAAGGGTTTTCAGCAGTGGGTTGACCATAATCTCCCGCATCTGGATTGAAGTACATTCTTACCATTGGATTTTGGCCAAAGCTGTGGTTCAATGCGATATCCATGATGACCGCTATGCCTCTGTTGTGCGCTTCATTAACGAAAGCCTTTAAGTCCTCTTCAGGGCCATAAGCTTTATCGGGAGCGAAATAAAAGGAAGGATTATACCCCCAACTGTTATTCCCTTCAAATTCGTTGATGGGCATCAACTGAATGGCAGTTATACCAAGGTTTTCTAAATAGTCAAGCGTATCAATCAGATTTTGATAGCTTTCCTCTTCCATAAAATCGCGCATCAACAATTCATAGACCACCAATTTTTCTTTGGCGGGTTTGATGTAAGCTTGATCTGTCCAAGCGTATGGAGTTTGATTGGTTTCTAATACCGAAACCGGTTCTGTTGTCAGTCCGTATGGGTATGGTTTGATGTTGGGGTAGATATTGGTAGAAATCCAAGGATCATTCCATTGGTCCAATATTTTATCGGCATAAACATCAGCCACTCTTAAACCTTCTGCATCAATGTGGTATTGAAAAGCATATTCGACATTGGGTTCAAGACCCGAAATTTGAATCCAATAACGTTGGCCATCAGGCGTGCGATTCATGTAGTAATCCAGATCTAGATTCCAGTTATTGAAATCGCCAACAACAAAAACATAGTCCTTGTAAGGGGCAAAAAGCTGAAGAATGACCGTGTTATTGTTGATGTAATTGATTCCATCCACAACGCCAGCAGGACTCGCTGCAATATTCACGGCGGGTAGTATCAGATAGTAGCATGTGTCGGAAATGGTTTCAGTTCCATTGTTGGCACTGAATATCACTTCATATTCTCCCGCGTTGGCACTATTAAACGTATAACTGATGGTTGTTGCATTGGAAAGGGAGTTCACAATATTACCATTAATGGAAATGCTCAAGGCTGAGGATTCAGAGGCGACGCCTGTGATCGTATTATTGGAATTGGGTTGCACAATTGAGGACATGGCGCTTGGCAGCTGCAAAGCGGCATTAAAACCTCCTTGATATATATCCAATGAGATATCCGACCCGTCTGCATTTCTTCCAACGACACTACCTGTTTGGTTTCTGAAAACAAACTTCAATTGCGAAATGGTTTCTCCAACCGATAGACCGTAAAAGGTTTGAGGCGTTATGACAATTTGATGCAAATTGTTACCGAGAGGGGTCATTACCACAGTGGGGTCGGCTACGCCCCAGTTGCCTACTACATGTTGCCAATCATTTGGACCAACACTATTGTTGGTGATGCACCCGGTATGTGCATAAACGGGTGTAAATCCAGTCAATGCGGCATTTCCTGTTGTGGTGTTGTAATAAATAGTAATCTGATCGGTTTGCGTCGGAAACGCAGGACTGGTTGTCAAAATTTGAGCGTTTACAGCAGAAAACCCCATAAACGCAAGGAAAGCAAGTGCAATCCGTTTCATTGGCAAGTTAGTTTTTTGAATAGGTTAGGTAACAAATATAGGAAAGTGTTATTTGTACACCAAGCAGAGTTTAAAAAAAATAAAAAGGCTGCAACAGATGCAGCCTTCTTTCAAATTTTACAGTTGTTCATTTTCCGAAAAAACCGAGAACAGTGTCGATGATATACGATTGCGTCTCTTTCGTCATTTCAGTGTGAATGGGTAAAGAAATTACGTTTTGACAAAGGATTTCAGTCTGGGTTAAGGAACCTGATTCAAAATGTGCCGAGGCATATCCCTTTTGTTTGTGCGCGGGGAGCGGATAGTAAATCATGGTTGGAACCCCTTTGCCTTTGAGATACTCTTGCAGCTCATCCCGATTCACTCCACAAAGAGTCAAAGTATATTGATGGAAAACGTGAGTACTATTGGGATTGCGAACAGGAATTTTAATATTGGGATGGTTGGCAAAGGCTACATCATAAGCTGCTGCGACTGAACGTCGGGCATCACTGTAACTTTCTAAATGGGGCAATTTGCACAACAGAATGGCAGCTTGAATGGTATCCAGACGTGAATTCACACCAACAATGTCATGATAATATTTGGTCTTTTGTCCATGATTGGCCACCATATTAATCTTCTCAGCCAATGCGTCATCATTCGTGAAAATGGCTCCTCCATCACCATAGCAGCCCAAATTTTTAGATGGGAAAAAACTGGTCGTACCAATGGTTCCCATGCAGCCTGCTTTGGCTTGATGACCATTTGAAAAAGTATACGTTGCACCAATGGCTTGAGCAGTGTCTTCAATAATGGCAATGTTGTGCTTTTTGCCGATCTCTAAAATGGCTTCCATATCGGCACATTGTCCATACAAATGAACGGGAACAATGGCCTTGGTTTTGGGAGTAATGGCCTTTTCAATAGCTTTGGGATCAATGGTGAAGGTATCCGGGTTGATTTCTACAAAGACGGGAGTAAGGTGCAAAAGTGCAATGACTTCACAAGTAGCAATGTAGGTATATGAGGTCGTAATCACTTCATCTCCTGGCTGGAGGTCCAATGCCATCATCGCAATTTGAAGCGCATCTGTACCATTGGCGCATGGAATAACATGCTTTACACCCAAATGTTGGGCAAGTTGTGTCGCAAATTTCTTGACTTGTGGGCCGTTGATAAAGGCCGTTTGTTCAATGACTTCCAAAATAGCATGATCAACCTCAGCTTTTATCTTGTCGTATTGACCTTTTAGGTCAACCATCTGAATTCCTTCCATCTTACAATTTGGTTATGGCTCGTTGAACGGCATTGCTCAATCGCATAAAATCTTCAGCCGTCATCGTTTTGTTTTCTTGAATTTTCTTTAGTTCAGCTTGGGCTTCTTTTAAAAAGACTACCGCCTCCTGATTGATTTTCTGTTGTTCAATTTTCTCGGCATCTTGCATTTGAATACTCTGCAGACTGGTTTTGTACAACTTTTCAAGATCGGCTATTTTTTGCAACATCTCTCCTTGATCCTCCGCAGGTTCATGCACCACGACTTTCTTTTCTTTATATACGATTTCTTTTTCTGTTTTTCCTTTTTTCAAAAAATAGAGAATGGTCACCAATATGAGTAAGCAGGCCAAAACAACGGCAACAAAAAACCACATTTCTTGTTCGCCTTCCATTTGGCCAATGAGTTCTTGCCCAAATGAATATTTGGATTGTAAATCCATGCTCAATGCACGCAAAGAATCCACGGACTTTTTGAATAGTTCATTTTGGTTGCGCAGCTCATTCAATTCCATTTTTTGAATTTCTGCTTTGAGTTGCCCCGCTTCTTCTGTTTTTTTGTGAAAAGTGTAAAAGGCAATTAAATCTTTGTACACTTTTTTAATCACCAAAGGATCCGTGGCCAATTGACTCAACTGCTTGAGGGTATCTACTTTTAGAATGTCCCATTTATAATTTTTGGTAATGAGCGTGTCAATTTTCCAGGCGGAAAGGATGAGATGGATTTGATCAGTATCTATGTCTGAAATAGATGTACCCTTGGCCAATATTGGCCCACTAATGGTTGCTTTCTGGGCATTGGCGGAAATACCCAAGATGAAAACAATAAATAAAACAATCACTTTTTGCATAGCGTCCGCAAGTTAAATCTTTTTTCTCATTGCCAACCAATATGGGTCAGTTCCGTTTATAATATTTTCAATGGAGTATTCTATTCTAATATCAGGACAGATGTTGGGTGATTCAAACCCTATTTTTTTGCCATAGTTATATCGGATGGTTGCCATTGAAATGGGCAATTTTGATTGTGGCAACATGGTAATGGCCGAATTGCCAAATGTACCTCGATCATTGCCCATGATGCATTGTCCCCAAATCGTTCCCAAGTTATTCTTTTTCCACGCCTGCGTAAAATCTACTGAGGCTGATGCGGACAATCCATTTACCCAAAGGTGTCTTTCTCCTGTATAAATCCATTTTTTTTGTTGAATTTTCTTGTTAAAGTGCAAGGTGTCTAAACTGCCCAGCTTCAATTCCATCATGTCTATGTAGCGTTGAATGTCTTCATTTCTGCGCATGAAGACCTTGAGGAAAGACCGAACTATTTTTCTCTTCAATGGCTTAACTCTGCTATCTGCTAACTCACTTCGCTTTACGATGATGTTATCAGGCGCGTTGTATCCTTCGTGCATCAAAAAAGACATCAGGTATTCCACTTCTGTGCTTTTGCCTCCTGTGTTGTCTCTTAAGTCTACTATCAGGTGCTGAATTTTTTTTCGGGAACATCTTTTGAAAAATGAACGAATCATTCTGTTTTGCTTTCTCACTTTCTGTGGAGCAAAAGTTTCTATTCCCAGATAAGCAGTATCGTTGTGGAATTCTATTTTCGGCAGTTCACTGTACAGTGCTTTGTTGTTTTTTTGATATTGATCCTTTTCCTTTTTACCCCATGTTGGATACCACATGCTTTTCAATGAACCGGTGTTGTCGGTGTACTGCACGAGTATGCTGTCTTCTTGCTGAAGATAAAAAAGGGAGTAGTACACGGGCAGCATTTCATCTTGCTGTCTGAGCATACCGTCCTTACTTTCATGCTCCCAAAGCACCAAAGGGGCTGCGTTTTCTGCAATTGTTGGCAGTGATGTGCCATTGAAAGACAATAACTCTGACCCGAGTGGAATCAAATGCATTGGGTCCTTGCTCAAACGATTTCCAATTTTTTTGATCGGCACAATGCGGTAGTTGTTGTTCAGGTGTTGGTTCCATAGTCCTTTGACACTTACCTGGGTATGGCTATCCTTCATGTTTTGTAGCAGCCGACCAACAATGAGGGCAAATTCCAATGTGCTCCTTTCTCTTTTGCTACATGAATCATGCGCCACTTGCACAGCCTTTTTCCATTGTTCATCGCTGGCATAACCTTTTGGATATGGATGTGATGCTTGTAAAAGGGATATTAAGGAATCAATATCTTGATGCATCTGTAAAGGAGAAAGCCGCTGCTCCCCCTGTTGTCCCCAAATACAAAGGGGTAGGAAAAATCCTACCCCAATCATCATGTATTTTAGAATTTGAATCAACCGTTTCGTTTTTTAACCATGGTGAGAATGGTGGCCAATGCTACAGTTTCACCAGTTTCATCGTACACATCCACCAAGAATTTAACGATGCCTTTGGCAATGTCTTCTTCGTTTCTTTTTTCTTGGTCCACTTTCTCTTTCACCGTAAATCGCACCCCGATGGTCATTCCAGGATAAACGGGTTTGGTAAAACGGCAGTCCTCCAATCCATAATTCAAGAGCACCGGTCCTTTCTTGGGATCTACAAACAATCCTGCTGCTTTGGACAAGATGAAATAGCCATGCGCCACACGTCTTTCGAAAATGGTTCCTTCTAAACTCGTTGCGTCCATGTGGGCGTAAAAATTATCCCCACTGACATTGGCAAAGTTCACTATGTCGGCATCATTTACCGTGTGCTTGTGGGTGAAAACTGTATCGCCAATCACCAAGTCCTCAAAGTATTGTCTGAACAAATGCGGATTGGCTTCTCTTTGTTTTCCGCCGTATTGATACACATTGGTCAAGTGGGATAGGGTAGTGGGCGTGCCTTGAATGGCTGTTCTTTGCATGTAGTGGAGAACACCACGCTTTCCTCCCATTTCTTCGCCACCACCGGCGCGCCCCGGTCCTCCATGCACCAACAAAGGCATGGGTGATCCATGTCCAGTGCTTTCAACCGCTGACTCTCGGTTCAATACCAAAATGCGTCCATGGTGCGATGCTGCCCCTAGGACGAAGTCTTTGGCT
>JACCDK011014900.1_pt1 | contig 29963 bp, 31 predicted proteins | sample 7445871 | NCBI WGS metagenome assembly JACCDK01 (sample SAMN15323436, study PRJNA562643) | freshwater metagenome | isolation source: river surface water | place: USA:Blue River Watershed | collected 2017-08-15 | reverse complement strand
TTCATGATCAAGCAACGGATGCCATTTTGGATGTATGCGCTCGAGGAACTTAGGTGTGACCTATCTACGTTCCGCGAGACTTTAGTACTTGAAGCAGAGGGCGATCGATTGGCAAAGTACATTCGCTATGCGATCTTGTTTGACCGACTTTTCCGTTTCCCAATCACAGGTGGAAGAGTCAGAAACTATGACGGCCTGGGCGGCCAGATTATGTTTGCACACTTGCACCAATCTGGCGCACTGCACTGGCGAGACAACCGTTTGACCTTTGAGTGGGACAGGGTAATTGACTCTGTCATTGAGCTAAGTAACCAGGTAGATGCTTTGTATCACGATGGTATTAATCGCTCTCGTTTAGCGCAGTGGATTGCCGCCTATGAGTTTGTAAAGGGACTGGTTCCTCCGCACCCTGCTTCGAATTGGGCTAAGGGAGCCGACCAACTGCCAACCGGCGGAGAGCTGAAGGAAGTCGTCAACTTGGTTCTGGATGATGAGTTTCCACTCAATGTTTTCTACGAGACCCTATACCGCAAGCTTTCTGAACTGGTTTTGTCTACCAAGGGCATAACTGCCTAGGGCATACTTTCAACCATGGAATCTCTCGACCGAACTATCGGCCTAGCTCTAGCTAAGGACTCCTCGCTGTCGCTGTCGGACTTTGCAGCGCAGCTAGATGTTCCGAGCTCTACTTTGCATCAGCGGGTAAAGAAGCTGGAGGCCAGGGGAGTAATCACTGGTTATCGAGCAGAGATTGATAAGCGTCAGGTAGGACTAAAAATCAGTGCGCTGGTCTCGCTCACTCCAATTGACCCAGCAGCACCGGATGACATAGTTGAGAAGATTTCAAAGATCTCCGAGATTGAGTCTTGCTGGTCGGTAGCAGGTGTTGAGTCTTACATCGTGAAGGTGGCAGTTGCTGAGCCAGAAGCGCTAGAGGAGCTACTGGCAAGAATTAGAGCAGCTGCCAATGTTTCAACCAAAACCAGCGTCATTCTCTCCACCGCCTTTGAGTCAAGACCGCCAGCTATCCCCGAGGAGCCAAGTGAATAATCAAAGAGGTTTTGCTAGCGATAACTACGCAGGCATTCATCCCGAAGTTTTGGAAGCAATTGGCAATGTCAACCACGGTCACCAGGTTGCCTATGGTGAAGACAGTGAAACTGCTCGCTTTGACTCAGTGGTCAAGGAACTGTTTGGTCCGGCTGCGGTTGGTTTTCCGGTATTCAACGGAACCGGTGCCAACGTTATTGCCCTGCAGGCAGCCACCAAGCGATGGGAGGCCGTGGTCTGTGTCGAAAGTGCCCACATTCATGTTGATGAGGGTGGAGCTCCTGAAAAGATGGCGGGTCTCAAACTTTGGACCGTCCCATCTCCAACTGGAAAACTCACGCTTGAGCTTGCCAAGAGCCAGCTGTTTGACATGGGAGTTGTTCACAGAGCTCAACCGGCTGTCATCAGCATCACCCAGACCACTGAGATGGGAACTCTTTATCAGCCAGAAGAAATCAAGGCGTTAGCCGATCTTGCCCATGAGCATGGACTTTTGTTTCACTTGGACGGCGCAAGACTTTCCAACGCTGCCGCGGCACTGGGACTGAGTTTTGCTGACTTCACAACCAAGGTCGGAGTGGATCTGGTTTCTCTGGGTGGCACCAAGATTGGTGCTTTGGCAGCCGAGGCGGTAATTGTTACCGACACCTCAACCGCCAGAGGCAAGCAACTGGCTGCAGCACTGCCGTTTTTGAGAAAGACCTCGATGCAACTGGCCTCCAAGATGCGCTTCGTTTCCTGCCAACTCAATGCACTGTTTGAGAATGGTGCTGCTGTTGCCATTACCAATGCTCGTCATGCCAATGCCATGGCAAGCAAGTTATACGAGGGAATCACTGAGATTGCCAAGAGCAACCCTTCAGTCCAGGTTCCAAACAAAGCGGAGGCAAATGCGGTATTTCCGATTCTGCCCCCGGCCGTCACTAAAGAACTTCAACAGGACTATCGCTTCTATGTTTGGAACCAGGCCACAGGCCAGGTGCGCTTGATGTGTTCATTTGACACAACTGAAGAAGATGTGAATGGTCTGCTGGCAAAGCTAAAGGCGCTCCTGGCTCGCTAAAACTGGCGGAGAAAAGTGGATTTGAACACTTTGCTATTGACGGAACCCATTGATTACGAAGGCAAGGATCTTTGCTGCTAAGACAAGGGCCAGCAATCCACCCACAACACTAGATGAGACCAGTATCCAAATAGCCAATGGGTAGACGCTTAGGTGGGCAACAACATAGGTTGCTCTAAGAAAAAAGGACTGACTCGACCAAAAAGACCTTGTCGAGTGGCTGAGGTTGCTCACGAAACCCGCTGCTAGGTCGAAGGCCAGTGCGAAGAGAATTACATTCGCCCACCAAACAACATCATTTGTGACAACTGCAACTATCCCAAGGAGTAAACCCCCAGCACCCGCAATAGCAAGGGTTCTCTTCTTAGGGTGTCTGCCCACTAGCCAGGCCCAGACAGGCGCGGCTTGATTAGCGCTAGTCAAGAGAACCTCAATTTCTGGAATTAGCTTTAGGACGGGAGATTATCCCGTAGAGCGGCCAAAGTGGAAAAAGTAGTAGAACCAGGTTCGGTAGCCACCACCAAAAGTCAAAGTAGCCAAGAACTGTCCAGTAGGCCAATGCCATGCCACCGGCAACGGAGGTGAGAACTAAGGACGTGATAATCAATGCCTCTTGGTTGACACGCTTTAAGGTGTTGCCAGCTATTCCAGTAAGAGCTGCAGCTAAGTCCAAAGGTAGGAATGACCAATTCCAAGCCTGCACCTCAGGCTTTTCATATCCTTCAAATAGTAATTCCGGAGGAAATATGCGAAAAATAATCAGCGACCAATACACGATGAAGCCGATGTCGATGAGCCAAACAATCAGCTTTTGAGTGTTGTTGAGAATTTTCAAGTTTGTGATTGCTTCCTCCTTATCGACAGACCAGGCATTTTCAAGTGTTCTATAGCCCTCCAGATTAGGCAGAAACTGATGTCTCTGCCAAAAGTCAGGGAGAACATCTAGCAAACGCTCTTAGATTGCGAATAACAGGCTTAGCCCAACACCGATAGTTGAAAGACTCATCACAACAGCACCTATAGGGATCAGTCTGACTAGCCCACCGGGCTGTGCTTCGGGGGTTCTCGGTGCTCCACCAAAGAATCCGCCTGAAATCAACAGGGGTGCAACTACCAAACCAATTCGCATGGCCCAGACCAATGTGTCATTGAAGAGTGAGTAATCCAAAACTATTTGGCCGATGATTGCAAGCGTCACTAGCACTCCCGCGTGAGCGTGCCCAGCCCTGAAATATTCACGTTGAATGCTCGAGATGTTCTCTGTGCCTGCTTGTTTCTTGAGAATTGTTAGCAGGAAGTGGCCACCAAAAGCAATTGTTGGTAGAGATATGAAGGCAAACGCCAGCATCCATCTAGTTTCGTCGCTCATTATTTATCCGTTTCTTTTTGATTATCAGCTTTGTAAGTCATCACTAAATCCGCAATTACTTTGCTCCATGGTTTTGGGTAGAGTCCATATGTTTCTTGAGCTGCTTTTGAACTAACCACATATGGTTTTGAGAATTGATATCGGCCTCGATTTAGCTCTCGAATCACTGGGTTGAAAAGACCCAAGATGTTCTCTAGGAAGATTCCCACTGGAGCTACCTTGTAGTCGGTTACTCCAAGCTCTTTGGCTATTTCTGCTACCACTTCGCGCTGAGTCTTTGGCTCATTGCTTGGAACGTGCCATGGCCTTCCCCAACTTCTGTCATCTTCGGCGAGTGTGATCATCAGCTTTGCGACATCATCTGGGTCGGTCCAGGTGTGAGGCTGATCAATTGCACCAAGCAGCTGAATGGCTTTTCCTGCTATCAGGTTTGGCACAACCCGGTCGCCCATGCGGCTTTGTTCGTTGGCGCAGATGTAGTCAGAGCCTCTGACTTCAGTAACTCTTAGTTTTCCAGCGTCATTGAGAGCCTTGTTTTCCTGCCAGACCTTAGCCCTAGCAACCCCGTTTGCCCAGGTTGCATTGAGCGGGAAATCCTCGGTTAGGACTCCTTCGTGCGGACCATAGCCATAGAGGTTTGAGCAGATAACCAAATCTGCCCCAGTTCGCATGGCAAATTCACTAACCGACGAGGAGATCTTTGGCCACTCAACCTCCCATGAGTTATATGGGGGATTTGCGCAGTTATAAATGGTCTTTGCTGAACTAGCAACAGTCAGCAGGCTATCCAGCGAAGATGCATCACCTGTCTTTTCCTCTACTCCTGGAATCCCCAAGTTTGGCTTTGATCTTGAGACCACAATTACGCTTTTGCCTTTTTCAGCCAGCATTCGCGCCACTCGGCTTCCAATGGTCCCAACGCCAATCACGATGTGTAAATCGCTCATTTGATTATCGCTTCTTTCTTATTTGCCGCGACTAAACAGCAGGCGCAAACCGAGAGCCATGAAGAAGAACTGGATTACCGTTGTGCCAAGAAACACCACAATAAAGTCTGGCTCAATTCCAAAAATGCCGCTTGCTGTTGCTAGTAGCGACAAAACTGCCAATAGGCCAAAACCAATGAGCCACTTCGGCATTGAATTGTCCTTCATCCAAGCGATGCAAAGCAGTGATACAGACACAGCTGCGAAGAGTGCAACACCTAAGACTTCTCCTACGGTTCCACCATAGGAATTCATCAAATCAAAGGCAGTACTAATTGCAAACCTTTCCTGGTCTGTAGAAGCTGCCTCCCAGGCTTTAGCCAACTCAGGTGCCGGATAGAGCCAGCGGATGATTCCTAAAGAACGTGAAAGCGTCGAAATAAAAGCAAAGCCGATGATTAATCCGATCAGGCTCTTCATTGCCTTTCCGCTACTGAGCGTGGCAATCATGGCTACTGTGACAACAAACAGAATTGACATCAGTAGGTACGCCGCGTAGCCGATTCGGACCGCTCCTTCTTGCTCCAAAAGTCTTGGAAGTGCTTCCGATGCTGGGTCATCTAAGGTTGCAGGCCAGCCAATTGCCTGCCCCAGAATGATGGTTGGTACGAGAATCAAAAGTCCTTGAAAAAGGCTCAGAAGTCCCGTCAGCCTGAGTCTTTGTGTTGTGTTTTCTGCTGCGATGTAGGGGCTCATGTCAGCCTTTCTATGTTTATACTATAAACATAGTAGGATAATGTTTACATCGTCAACATTTAATGCATGAAAAAGAAGTCATATCATCATGGCGATCTAGAGGATGCCCTTCTCAAGGTCGGGATGAAAGAAGCCCGGGCCTCAGGCGCTCGTAACCTCGGGGTTACCTATCTTGCGAAGAAAGTTCATGTTTCACCGATGGCTGTCTATCGACACTTCCCAAGCGGCGAAAGCTTAAAGTCCTCAATCTCCCAACTTGCAAGAGAAGAACTGGGCAGGCGGATGGCGGAGGCAGTAGCAGAAGAGACTGATTTAAAACGTCGATTTCAAGCTACGGGCCGCGCCTACATTCAGTTCGGCTTAGAGGAACCAGGCCTCTTCGCGGTTGCTTTTGTTGATTGCGACGCTGCACCAAGTCGAGAGGACAGCCCATCAGCCTGGAGCATTTTTCAAGATACGATTCTGGATCTTTGCAATGCCGGCTACATCAAACCCTCGGAAGTTCAGGAAGTCGCCGCGTTGGCCTGGTCAGTAGTTCACGGCTTCACCATGCTCGCAGGAAGTCGCGACCCCATGAGACCATCTGCCTCTGCCAAAGAAATTGATAATCTCATCGAACGCACATGGCAAGGCATTGTTGGTGGCAAGTAGTTCAGCATTTGCACAAAACATTGCACAAAAAGCAAAAACTGCCTCGATAAACGCCCCTACTGAGGCTCTATATCAAGGGAGTTCCTGGCGGAGAATGGGGGATTCGAACAGCCCCTACCGCTTGTACCTAAAAAGAATTTAGGCGAATCTGTGGCAATTTTGAACCGTTTTTCTTGCCTATTTGCACAACACTTGCACATCCTTGACCATTTCAGGCCGTTTGTGTCCGCACGAATATTTACACACTTAATCCTGTTGAGTTTTTGACAAAAACAGAATTATTAACGCTCTAGTCTTAGGTGTGTCGGCCTCGGTTTGAGTTTTCACTCCAAGCTAGGTTTGACGTCGCTCGGTCACTCACTGGTCGAATCCCTTAGGTGGGAGCCAGGTAGACAGTATCGGAACAACCACCGTTAAGACCTTTCCTTGCGCAGATTTGGGACGCGCCCCCATCACCTGAATTCTTTTAGGGAACCAAATATGTCTATACCTATTTTGGCCGGGGCAATCGGCCTAGCAAAAAACTACGATTGGAAAATCCTTCCAGTACACGGCATTGATGAGCAAGGGAGATGCACTTGCGGCAAATCTCACGGAGATAACAGAGAGGTCGGTAAGCACCCGGCCCTAAACGCGTGGAACACCGAAGCAACCAGCGAAACCGCAAAGGACTCACCGTCGCCCAACTGGCCGATGCAGTGGGAATCACTCAAGCGAACCTATTTGTGCTGAAAAGTAATAGGGCAAGGGCAATCCGATTTTCCACTCTCGAGGCACTCTGTGGGGCGCTGGATTGTCAGCCTGGCGACATAATCCGGCTCGAGTCATTGGTGGAGCCACCCATTACCCTTACTTAAGCACGCAAGGTGTCTAAATCCAGCGGCCGGCCTGATACTCCGCAAACACTTTTCGAACGGTTCCCGATTTTCCGCGGATGACAATCGATTCGGTGTGAATGATCTCTCCACGCTTTCGAACTCCCGAGACCAGTGGCCCGTCTGTCACGCCTGTTGCCACAAAAAAAGTATTGTCAGAATTCACCATGTCGTTCATCTCATACACATGGTCAAACTTGAGGCCAGCCTTGATTCCCCGCTCAACTTCAAAGTCCTCTCTCGGAGCCAGAATCCCCTGCATGTGACCACCGAGAGCCTTCACACCGCAAGCCGTCACAATTCCTTCAGGAGAGCCGCCAATTCCGACACACATGTCGATGCGAGATTCGATTCGTGACGCTTGGATACCACCCGCGACATCCCCATCTCTAAGTAATCTAGTTGCAGCCCCGGCGGATCGAATTTGGTCGATTACATCCTGGTTGTACTCACGGTCTAAAACAGCCACCAAAAGCTCATCTACTGGTTTCTTGGATGCCTTGGAAAACTCGACCAGGTTTTCTTTGATTGACATTCGAATATCGCAAACCCCAACACCCGGGGCCCCGGCCACCAACTTGTTCATTTTGAACACAGTGGAAGCGTCAAGCATTGATCCACGGTCTGCGGCCGCGATTACAGAAATTGCATTGAGCCTTCCGGCTGCGGTCAAAGAGGTTCCATCGATTGGGTCAACCGCGATATCAACTTTTGGACCATTGCCATTACCTACAATCTCCCCGTTGAACAGCATCGGAGCATCGTCCTTTTCACCCTCACCGATGACGACTAAACCTTCAAAATTCACTGTGGCGAGAAACATTCGCATGGCGTCTACCGCTGCGCCATCGGCAGCGTTTTTATCGCCCTTGCCGATGAACGGAAAAGCCCGAATCGCGGCTGCCTCGGTGGCACGCACGAGCTCCATTGCAAGGTTGCGATCTGGCTTGAATGAAATTTGCATCCCCGATTCCTTTCTAGGTAAGCAGGGCGGAACTTTTGTCTTGAGAACAACTGCGACGGCAGAGTCCAGTCGGTTTCAGCCCCAAAGCAGATTCGGCTTTGGCATTCCACCATCTACAATTTTACACTCTTGTTGTATTGTTATAACAACTTTGCATATTGGGAAAGTAGTCAGAGCATGCGAAAAGTAGAAGTCATACTCCCACTCACGGCATTTGCCGATCTTGATCGCACCGGCCCTGTCCCTCTCTACTATCAAGTCTCTCAACGTATTCAGCAAGCGATCCTCTCAGGTGAGATTCCACCGGGGTCCCGTCTAGAAAATGAGATTTCAATTGGGAGTCGCCTTGGTCTCTCGCGTCCCACCATTCGCAAGGCAATCCAAGAGCTAGTCGACAAGGGGCTCTTAGTTAGACGCCGCGGGGTCGGCACACAGGTCATTCATGGTCAAGTCACCCGCGGTGTCGAACTGACTTCACTCCACGATGATTTGATTCAGTCCGGGAAAAAGCCGACAACTAAGTTGCTGGCGTTAGAACTAATTCGCACAGATCACATGCTTTCTGCAGAGCTGGGCGTAGAGATCGGCACGGAGGTAGTTCGCATTGAGCGGCTTAGGTTTGCCGACGGCGCCCCAGTTTCTGTCATGGTCAACTATCTACCAAGCCAGTTCCGAGCCATCAGCATCGGCGAACTTGAGGAGCTTGGTCTATACCAATGGCTCAGAATTCGGGGCATCAGCATCCGCGTCGCCAAACAGCGGATTGGAGCCAGGAAAGCAACCACTAAAGAGGCCGAGCTGCTCAATCTCGAGCAAGGCGCAGCCCTGTTAACAATGGACCGAACAGCATTCGATGACGAAGGGGTGGCCATTGAATACGGACACCATTGTTATTCTCCAGAGCTTTACTCTTTCCAGACAACATTGGTGCAAAAGTAACTAGGCCTTGTATGGAGAGAGCTCCCCGATAGCAAACTGAGCCTTTCCAAAGCCAAATGACCAATCGGAACTGGTATTTTCCACATAGCTGATGAACACATTGTTGGGAGTCACCCCAGCGAGGGCCAACTTCGCAGTTATCCGCTGGAAAATCAGCTGCTTCTCATTTACAGAGCGCCCCTGCTGAGTGGTGATTTGGATGATGACCACCGATTCAGTTCGTTCAAATCCCAGCCCCGCGTCTTCTGCAAAAACTTCAAAGGCTTCGTGCTGAGTGACAATCTGAAATCTGTCACGCGTGGGAATCTTCATTACTTCCACCAGCGCTTCGTGAATTCCTTGTGCAAGCGCCCTCACTTCGTGAGGGGTTCTGCCTTTGATTATGTCAATTCTGACCAGCGGCATGGTTCAACCTTTCTAGGTCTCAAAGTGAGAAAGCGCTCAGAGTCGATGTTTTGTTTGGACACGAGGTTTGAGGCTCGGGTTAGCCTTGTTTGGCAATGAAGGCTTCGATCGACTCACGTTGGTAAATTGCCGTTGCCACGTTGTTCTCATTTTCCGCGAACACGGATGAGCACATGATGGAGTCGGGGTTGTCGAGGTAGCCAATTTCTTTTAGGCCAGCGAAGAACTCTGTCCAGTTAACATCTCCATCACCCAATTTCAGATGCTGGTGCACCCTCACCGAGTTACCCGGAGGGTTGGTTATGTAGCGCAAACCATGGCTTCGCTTGTGATCCATGGTGTCTGAAATATGAGTAATTCCGATTCTGTTCCCTACCGTTCTCATAATTTCAAGTGCGTTGTTTCCCATGTGGAATGTGTGCGAGGCAACATAGACCATTCCGACGCTCTTCGAATTCAGGCCTCGAATTACTCTCCACGCCTGCATGCCATCCTCGACAAAGTCATCTGGGTGCGGATCGATGAAAAGCTTGATGCCTTCTTTTTCAATAATTGGCAGAAGAATTTCCATTGATCGATAGAAGGCACGCTCGGACTCTTCTGCCTTCTCTGGACGTCCTGAGAATTCTGTTCCAATAGTGCTCACACCCAGTTCAGCGGTGATCTGAATCACACGTTTGAAATTGCGAACCGCGGCCTCTTGTGCATCGGGGTCTGGGGAGGAAATTCTAAGCACAGGAAGCGTCGAAGCTATTTCTACACCGGCATCTCTGCAGGCCTTCTTCATGGCCATGACAAGTTCATCATCCGCACGTGAGTGATTAAAGAAAGGAATGAAATCTGCGTGCGGGGTCATCTGGAGGTACTTGTAACCCAGTTCAGCAGCAAGTCTTGGGAACTCCAAAAGCTTGTGGGTGTGGTGGAACGGCGTTGGATCTAGTGCGATTTTTACCATTTGGTCCTCCTTGACCTAAGAGCGCTCAATTGCGCCTTTTCCTAGAAGTGGTTTTTGGTTTGCTAATGCCTTCTCATATGACTTTCGGGCACTCTGGGTGCTCTCCAATGTTGAGACCGCAGCTACCGGCACATCCCACCAGCCCTCACCGTCAGGCGCATAGAGCAGTGGGTCGGAGTGAATGTGAATGAGTGTGGCCTTAGTGGATGCCTTTGCCTTCTTTACTGCTGCCCTGAGGTCTTCTAGGGCATTTTCTGTTGGCTCCACCCGGATAACATCAATGCCGAGTGACTCTGCGTTGGTGGCAAGGTCAACTGGAAGCTTGTGTCCCATCTCGAAGTTATTAGATTCATCGTCTCGGAAACGGTATAGCGTTCCGTATCGCTGAGAGCCAACGTCTTCAGATAAATGGCCAATTGACGCATAGCCGTGGTTTTGAATCAAAACGATGATGAGCTTAATTCCCTCTGCCACCGCCGAAACAATCTCGGTGTGCATCATCAAATAAGAACCATCGCCAACCATCACGATCGCATCTCGGGTTTTGTCTGCTCGAGCAACGCCCACACCGCCTGCGATTTCATACCCCATGCAGCTATATCCGTACTCAACGTGATAACCGAGAGAATCGCGCACGCGCCAAAGCTTGTGCAGATCTCCTGGGAGAGAACCGGCAGCACAAATCACAACGTCGCGTGGATCAGAGGCATTTTGAACTGCACCGATTATTTCTGCTTGTGAGGGCTCAGACAGCCTCTTGTCTGCAAAGCTCTCGTCGACTACCGCATCCCAGTTTGTTTTACTCCCGGTGTACGCATCTCGATAGTTTTTGCTTACTTGGAAGTTTCCCACAGCCTCTAATAGATCAACTAAAGCGGCCTGGGCATCGGCAACCACCGGAATTGCACTGCCGTGCTTGTGGGCATCAAAAGCCGCAATGTTGATGTTGACAAACTTGACTTCAGGGTTTTGAAACAACGTTCTTGATGCCGTTGTGAAGTCTGAGTACCTGGTACCGATACCGATAATCACATCGGCAGTAGCCGCCGCTCGATTCGCTGCAGAAGTGCCTGTTGCACCCACTGCACCCAAGTTCTGGGCGTGATCCCATGGGAGCGAGCCCATACCCGCTTGAGCGACACCAATTGGGATCCCCGTCCTTTCAACAAAAGCCTTGAGGGCATCGTGAGCATTGGCGTAAATCACGCCACCACCGGCGATAATCATCGGATTTTTAGATTCACGAATTGCCTTTGCCGCGGCCTCTATGTCCCTAACCTCTGGACGAGGGCGACGAATTCGCCACTCTCTGGGGGCCAAGAAATCCAAGGGCACATCGATGATTTCTGCCTGGACATCCTCTGGTAGCGCGATAGTCACTGCACCTGTTTCAACTGGATCGGTCAAGACCCGCATGGCGTTCAAACAGGCGGAGAAAAGCTGTTCCGGTCGCTGTACTCGGTCAAAATATTTGGAGAGTGGCTTGAATGCGTCATTCACCGACAGCGAGCCATCGTGGTAAGCCTCAAGTTGCTGCAGCACGGGGTCTGGCGCGCGATTAGCAAAGGTGTCTGATGGCAGTAGCAAGACAGGGAGCCGGTTGATGGTTGCAAGTGCGGCACCGGTGAGCATGTTAGAAGAACCCGGTCCGACCGAGGCTGCACAAGCAAAGGTTGAAAGCCGTCGGTTCATTCGAGCGTAGGCCACCGACTCGTGAACCATCGCCTGTTCGTTGCGTGCTTGGTGGTAGGGCATGAGCTTTGGCGCATCGACTGAAAACTGCTTGAGGGCCTGACCTACACCGGCCACGTTTCCGTGACCGAAAATGCCGAAAGTTCCTGCGATGGTTCGAACTCTAGTTTCACCATCGACCGTCCATTGGTTGGCTAAGAACTCAATTAGAGCCTGGGCAACAGTCATTCTTTTGGTAGCCATTGTTACTCCTGTGATGTGTAAGGCAATCTCGGGTCTAGTTCCTGCTGGGCCCAAGTTGATCGAATCCAAGCATGATGAGGATCATCAACAATGTTCCAACTCCTGACTGGGTCTGGGCCAGCCATGACATTCAAGTAGTAGAGGTCGTAACCTGGTGCAGCCATAGCTGGTCCGTGCCAACCATTTGGAACCAGCGCCACATCACCGGTTCTCACCTCAACCAAGGTGTCGATTTCTTTCACTTCCGTTCCATAGTTGCGAAAGTAGCCGATTGGGTCAGTGTCACTGGGTGCACCAGAGCCTCGAGAGTTTGCGACCTCAAAATAGTAAATTTCTTCGAGATTCGACTGGATACCCGGAACAAACTCGTCGTGCTTATGCGGAGGGTAACTAGACCAGTTGTCGGCTGGGGTAATTACCTCACAAACAATCAGACGATCTGCGTCCAAGGCCTGAGGGGTACCAAAGTTGTGCACTTGCCTAGTTGACCTACCGGCTCCACGCATCTCGATTGGCACGTCAGTGGCGGAAGAATATTGGACAGCTTTTGCTTTCGTGGCTGCCCCTTCAGCGACTGCAACTCTGCCAGCACCCGTGATCTTTGCCGAGGCACCCATAGGTAGATAAAGAGTGTCGGTGGTTCCATGAAATGGGGATTGCCTGCCCCTCATCGGTTGGGTTTTTTTCTGACCGTCCAAGGTGTATTCCACAACAAAGGATCCGTTCAGCGGCACCAAAACACGCTCTAGGTTGCCAAGCGGGAGAGTGGCGACTTTACCCGGTTCTAGGCTCGCCACTCTCAATCCGGTGTGGCGCCAGCCAGGAATGCGACCATCCACAACTGTCTCAAATGAACCATTGCTGAGACGTCCCTGCCGGTAAAACCAATCCATTAGATGCCTTAGTTTTGTGGGAATCCAAGGTTGATTCCTCCGTGGCTAGGATCTAGCCAGCGTGAGGTGATGACCTTTGTGCGAGTAAAAAAGCGGAACCCTTCTTCGCCGTGAGCTCGAGAGTCGCCAAAAAGTGAATGCTTCCAACCACCGAAGGAAAAATAAGCTACCGGAACTGGAATTGGAACGTTGATTCCAATCATGCCGACCTCAACTTCGTTTTGGAAACGCCTGGCAGCGCCACCATCGTTGGTGAAGATTGCCGTTCCGTTTCCAAAAGCACCGGTGTTGATTAGGTGCAAGCCTTCCTCGAAGCTCTTGACTCGAACGATTGAAAGCACGGGGCCAAAGATTTCCTCAAGGTAGGTCTTTGAAGTTGTTGGAACTTCATCAATCAGGGTAGGGCCCAGCCAGAAACCATTTTCATCGCCATCAGGATTTACGTCTCGACCGTCCACAACGACTTTTGCACCATCGTCCCTTGCTATGTCAATGTAAGAAGCCACCTTGTCTCGGTGAACTTCGGTAACAAGTGGGCCCATGTCGCAGGAGCGGCGACCGTCACCAACCTTTATCTGACCAATTCGCTCGACAATTTTTGGAATCAAGTCTTTAGCCATAGGTTCGACAGCAACCAATACCGAGATGGCCATGCAGCGCTCCCCGGCAGAACCAAATCCCGCATTGATGGCCGAATCCGCAACTAGGTCTGGGTCAGCATCTGGAAGCACAAGCATGTGGTTCTTGGCTCCACCCAGTGCCTGAACGCGCTTGCCGTGCTTAGCTGCAGTCTCATAGATGTACTGGGCAATCGGCGTCGAGCCCACGAAGCTAATTGAGGCGACGTCCGGGTGAGTTAGCAGCCCATCAACGGCTTCCTTGTCACCGTTCAAAACATTGAACACACCGTCTGGCAAACCTGCTTCTTGCCAAAGCTTTGCCATCCAAATCGCTGCGCTTGGGTCTTTTTCGCTTGGCTTCAAGATCACAGTGTTTCCGGCAGCGAGAGCCACGGGGAAGAACCACATCGGAACCATTGCAGGAAAATTATACGGGCTGATGATTCCAACCACACCCAGAGGCTGCTTAGTCGAATAGACATCCACGTTGGTGGAGACATTTTCAGAGTACTCACCCTTCAGCAGGTGTGGCATGCCGCATGCAAACTCCACTACTTCCTGACCACGAGTAATTTCTCCTAGAGCATCTGAGAGAACCTTGCCGTGTTCTTCGGTAATGATTGCTGCAAGCTCACCCTTCTTGGCATTTAGGAGCTCTCGGAAGTTGAAAATAATCGCCTGACGCTTAGACAGAGACATGTCACGCCACTTCGGAAATGCCGCCTTGGCCGAGGCGACCGCAGCGTGAATCTCGTCCTGATTTGCAAGCGCAACCTCCTTGGTTTGCTTGCCAAGCGCTGGGTCAAACACTGGAGCTGTGCGACCCGACTTGCTCGGGAACTCTTTACCGGAGATAAAGTGTGGAACAACTGACATTTTCATTTTCCTTACCTACAGATTTGATCCGTGAACCATGCTGGCGGCTATGTCGACCGCCTGGGAAACATCACCATTTGGTGGGTATAGCAAACTACGGCCCACGACTAAGCCCCGCACGCCGGGTAGAGATACAGCCCCATTCCAAGACTCAAAGGCCTTCTCCTGATCACCGTCAACATCCCCACCTAACAGAAGCGTGGGAAGCGTCGTCGCCTCCATCACCTTTTCCATATCTGGTACCACTGGCAGTTTTAGCCAGGTGTAGGCAGAGGAGTTACCCAATCCCTGTGCAATTGCCACTGAGAGTACGACCGCATCAGTTGAAAGGTCGTTAACTACCTTGCCATTTACCCACTGAGACATAAAGGGCTCGAGCATTATTGGCACCTGGTGCCTGCAGGCCTCATCAACCGCTCTTGCGTTCGCTTCTAGGGTTGAAACCGACGCCTTGTCTTGAAGATTGATTCGAAGCAAGGTTTTCGCAAAATCTAAACCTTGGCTCTTGATTGCCTCAATCGAGTATCCGGTGAAACGATCATCAAATTCAAAAGAGGAACCGCGCAACCCGCCGCGATTCATCGAACCAACAACAATTTTGTCGTTCAGAAGCCCCATCAAAGCAAGCTCATCAATCACATCAGGAGTTCCCAGAACGCCATCCACCCCTGGTCTTGAAATCGCTTCTGCGAATCTTTCCAGTAATTCTCGACGAGATCCCATAGCAGTGGGGTTCTTGCCCACTGCGATAGCGCCGCGAGCAGGGTGATCGGCCGCGATGATGAGCAACCTCCCGTCACCACGAATCACTTCTCGTCGCTGGCGACTTTCAAGGGCAGACCGAATGGCGTTTGGATTTTCAGCCCTGATTTCTTTGATTGAATCGAAGCTAGACGTGCCGGCTAGTTCCATGAGAACTTCTCTTTCAATACCTGATCAACTTCTGCCGTCGTTGGCATCGCTGTTGAGCATTCCAAACGAGAGGCCACAATGGCTCCCGCAACATTGGCAAATTGCAAAATTCTCTTTAGGTCCCAACCTTGGTTTAGACCAAAGCAAAGTGCACCCCCGAAAGAGTCCCCGGCACCTAGGCCGTTCACCACGTTTATGGGGTGAGGAGGCACCTCGATCATTTCATCCTTGGTTTTTGCCAGGACGCCCTTGGGCCCTTGTTTGACGATGGCGATTTCCACGCCTCTCTCCAAAAGGGCGTCAGCAGCTCGTTCCGGCTCGGTTTCACCAACAGCAACAAGGCACTCTTCCTTGTTTCCGACGGCGATTGTGACGTTGCCCCAGATTTGGTCAATTTGCTCTCGTGCCGCCTCAGGGGATGACCAAAACATCGGGCGGTAATCTAGGTCAACAACAGTGTGACGCTTGCCTTTTCTGGCCTCAAGTGCTGCAAGATGAGCCGACCGCGATGGCTCCTCGCTCAGGCCAGTAACTGTGAGCCAAAAAATGCCCGCGTCCATAATCGCATCCATGTCTAAATCACTCGCGGTGATTTGCATGTCGGGAGCAGTTGGCTTGCGGTAAAAGTAAAGCGGGAAGTCGTCGGGCGGAAAGATTTCGCAGAATACGACGGGCGTCATCAACTCAGGCACGTCGCCTACAAACCTGTTGTCAACTCCGAGACGGGAAAGTTCCCGCTTCAGATAGCGACCTAAAGCATCCTGGCCGACCTTGGTGATAACGGCAGACCTGAGCCCGTGTCGAGTCGCAGCGACCGCTACGTTTGTGGGAGACCCACCTAGAAACTTGCCAAAAGTGGTCACGTCCTCGAGCCCAACTCCAGACTGGAGAGGGTAGATGTCTACCCCTATTCGGCCAATAGAGATTAGGTCAAATCGGGCGCTCAACTCACCTGCCATGTTCTAAGTGCCCCTCTTCCAAACATTTGACCTAATGTTATTACAAATTATTTGATTTGCAAATTCTATTTCTGCACTCTAAATAATCCCAGCCTTGCGAGCTGCCTCGAGTAGCACCTGCGCTGCAAATTCGAGTCCCTCTACGCGGCCCATGGAAACATCCTCATGCTCGATATTGATGATCATGTTTGGATCTACTCGGTTTAAAGCAGAGAGAAATTCGGCCCAATAGTCGGAATCGTGTCCCTTGCCGAGAGCGACAAAGTCCCAAGCGGAAGGCTTTGGCCACTCGTTTACCCACTCATCACCTCCGAGGTTGGTTCGTGCTTCATCCTCGCCCATCCGCCTAAAACTGTTGTCCAATACCCCTTCAATGGCGGCGTGTGGGTTGATTCGAACATCCTTTGCAGCTGCGTGCGCAACCAAGCCTCCGAGATTGTCAACCACAGCAATCGGATCCATCTGCTGCCAGAACAGGTGAGAGGCATCCAGTTCGACGCCGATGTTGGTTGAGGCTGTTCGCCTTACCAGTTCGCGCATTGAGGCAGGGTTGAAGACAACATTCTGTGGGTGAAGCTCTAGTGCAACAACTACGTCCAGGTCGCGCGCCAGCGCATCCACCTGTTTCCAGAACTCGCTTGCCACCTCAAATTGGTAGTCAATAACGTCTAAGTGCGCCGAGTTCCAAGCGTTTACGATCCAATTCGGATTCTTGGCCCCCGGCTCACTACCCGGTAGCCCCGACATCGTTACCACTCGATGCTGGCCTAGGCGGTTCGCGAGCTTCACCGAGCGAATCACATCGCCTGAGTGCTTGGCTCGAATCTCGGGCTTCGCATGAAGGGGGTTCCCGTTGCAGTTCAAGCCCAGAATTTCAAGGCCTTCAGACTCAAAGATGGCTAGGAAGTCATCTCGAGCCATGTCTGACTCGAGAATTTCGTCCATATTCGGCACGTGCACTGCAGGCAAAAAACCTCCGGTGTTGACCTCAAGGCCATCCAGCCCGAGATCCTTAACGACTTTTAGAGCTTCAGTCAGAGAACGGTCGTGGAGGATTGCGTTGTAGACGCCGATTTTCAAATTGTGTTCCTTACGTGAGTTGTGTTTGATGGTGGCAGCGAGGTTTCAATGCCCGAAGTTGTGAGGTGATTCAAAACACTGGCTGCAATCTGGGCCACGCCTCGGGTCACTCCAGCTCCTCAACAGATTTGTTTAGGCGCTCCCTCTCAGAGCGCGAATCTCAAAATTAGCAATTGACTTTGTTAAAACAAAAGCCATTTACGAAAATGTTATTTTGTGCTTACAAATTATGGATTCCATCAGCTAAATTAAGCGATTGAAACTTGTTTCGCACTTCACGTCCGAAGGCACACTTCGAGAGAGGCCAGATTGTGATCAAGCAGATACGTGTTGGTACAGCACCCGACTCTTGGGGGGTATGGTTCCCAAACGACCCCAATCAAGTTCCTTGGGAGCGCTTTTTAGACGAAGTTCAGGCAGCCGGATACCACTGGATTGAGCTCGGGCCTTATGGATATTTACCAACAGACCCAAACCAACTTTCTGATGTTCTCGAGGAACACAACCTCAAGCTTTCAGCGGGCACAGTATTCACCGGATTCCACAAAGGCGATGACCAGTGGAAGCGCGCTTGGGATCAGGCCCTTGATGTTGCAGGCCTAGTGTCAAAACTAGGCGTCGAACATTTGGTTGTGATTCCAGATCTCTGGCGCTCCGATGCCACCGCTCAGGTTCTAGAATCTCGGGTTCTTGACGATGATCAATGGCGAAAGCTTGCTTCGGGTCACGACAAATTAGGGAAGGCGTTGTTGGAAGAATTTGGAATCAATCAGCAATTCCATTCGCATGCAGACAGCCATGTGGGCACCTATCAAGAGGTAGAGCGCTTTCTCCAGGAAACCGATTCGCGTTACTCAAACTTGTGTTTGGACACCGGACACTTTGCCTATTATCTCGGCGACAACTTGAAATTAATGAATGCCTACCCAGACCGTATTGGTTACCTTCACCTCAAGCAAGTTCACCCAGACATCCTCGCCGAGACTCTGAAGAATGATTTGCCTTTTGTTGAAGCAGTCGCCAAAGGTGTGATGACCGAACCGGGCGGAAGCGGTGTTCCTGAGTTTGCTCCCATTTTGGAGAAAGCAGCCGAGATAAACCCCGAGATGTTTGCAATTGTGGAACAGGATATGTACGGCTGTGAGGTTGACTTTCCGCTACCGATTGCGACGCGAACCAAGAACCACATCGCCTCCTGTACACATGCAGCCAGGTTCATTTAGGAAAAAAGGAAGAGCCAAATGTCAGATCTAAGAATTGCAGTTGTAGGTGCAGGCCTCATGGGTGCCGACCACATTGTGCGTATCGACTCTCGCATCGTCGGAGCGGTCGTTACCGCTGTAGTTGAACCAGATGAAGGTCGCGCAAAAGCAGCTATGGCAACCGCCCCTTCTGCCCAGTGGTTCCCAAACATCGAGGCTGCCATCGAGGCCAAAGCCATGGATGCCGTACTTATTGCAACTCCTGGGCAGTTTCACGAGCCGGTTTTGATACCAGCCTTGGCAGCCAGCCTTCCGATTCTTTGCGAAAAGCCTCTCACCCCAGACTCTGAGTCGGCCCTGAGGGTTGTTGAGGCGGAGATGGCAACCGGTAAACAATTGATTCAGGTGGGCTTCATGCGTCGCTTCGACACCGGATACATGCAGCTTCGCGAGCTAATTGCCAACAAGACGCATGGTGAGTTGCTGGGTTTGCACTGTGCACACCGAAACCCGTCTGTGCCAGACAGCTACCACAACGACATGTTGATTTTCGATTCGGTGGTCCATGAGATTGATGTGGTGCGCTTCCTAACCGATTCCCCAATTGCAGCAGTTGAGGTGAGGCACTTTAAACGCAACACTAGGTCGCCTGAGCACCTGTACGAGCCTATTCTCGTGATGCTAGAGACTGAATCGGGCGTGCTGGCGGTGGTTGAAATGAACGTTTCAGCACAATTTGGTTATCAGGTACGCACCGAAGCGATCTTTGAAGAGGGCCTAGCCGAAATCGGGCGCACCTCGGGAATGCTGACAAACTTCGGGTCTAAAATCTCGCTTGACGAGAATCAATCCTTCAAGCCCCGATTTGCAGAAGCTTATGACCGTCAAATTCAACGCTGGGTCAACGCAACCATGCTCGGCAAGATTGACGGACCTTCGGCATGGGATGGCTACCTTGCTGCAGCAGCAGTTGAGGCTGGCGTTGAAGCTCTTCATTCCGGCGGCAAGGTGAAGGCAAACTACAATCCGATGCCCGATTTCTACAAGGCGCACTGAGCAGCAATTTGTTAACACTTCAATTGTAGTTTTGCTTGAGAAGGCTGGATTTTGGGTTTCTTGCCACACTTTGACGATGCACCAAGTCACATTTCCCTGCCGATTAGTCGGCGCCAAAACCCCCATTTCATGCAGAAAAAACCACGTTTTACGACGAGTGAAGACTTTGAAAACGTATGGTTACGATTCTGTTATCAATTTATGTACTTATGTGCTTACAAACTATGTAAGCTCATGTTCAGGTTGCAGCTGCAACCAGTTCGTCGGTTTTTTATTTGGCGAACTATACAACGACGTAAGGACACGACGAAGTGAAAGTTAACCTAAGAAAGCAAGGCCTTTGGGCTGCCCTTGCAGTGGCAACCTTGGTCCTCTCCGGTTGTAGCTCCGCTGCGACCACCGAAACCGCCGAACCCGGCGAAACAAGCACCGTTACCCCAGGTACCTCAGCCAACCCACGCCACGTTTGTGCAATCGGTGGTGCTGACGCTTTCTTCGCAGTTTTGAAGAACGGTGCAGACCTAGCAGGTCAGGCAGTTATCCAGGCTGGAAGCGAATACACATGGATTCCGCTTCCAAACTACGACAACATTGGCCCAGACATGGTGAAGCTAATTGAGCAGGCAGTTGCGCTTGAGTGCACCTCGCTAGCTGTTCCTGTATGGGACGCAGCAGCCGAGGGGCCAGCTCTTGCAGCTGCGACCGCAGCTGGCGTAAAGGTGTTTATGTACAACTCGGGTCTACCAACCCTCGAGGACGGAAGCATTGAGGCCTACGGTTACTACGGTACCGATGAGTACCTTGCTGGTGTTCGTGCCGGCGAGTACTTCGCGTCTCAGGGATACAAGAACGTACGCTGTGTCAACACTCAGCCAGGTGCTATTAACTGGCAGCAGCGTTGTGGTGGTCTAGTTGACGGTGCTACCGACGCCGGTATCCAGGCAGATCAGATTATCCTTCCTCCAGAGTCATTCGGCGACGCTGCTGCGATCACCGCAGCTGTTCAGGCCGAGCTAGCCAAGGACCCATCAATCGATGGCTTCGCAACTGGTTCATCTGCTGACGCTGACGCAGTTGACGCTGCCTTGAAGGCTGCAGGCGTGACTGCTGCAACCGGTGGTTGGGACGTTTCGGAGAACATCATCAACCGAATCAAGGCCGGCGAGACCCTATTTGCTGTTGACCAGCAAGGTTGGTACCAGGGATGGTTGGCTGTTTCTCAGGCTTGGATGTACGACCAGTACGCAATCCTTCCTGCTAATCCAGTCATCTTGACCGGTCCTTCGCTAATCACCAAGGACAACGCCGATGCAGTGCTAACCGGTGTTGCTGAGGGTTACCGCTAAATCGAGACTGATTCAAGATCAGTAGTTGAGTGGGTGGGTGCACCTCAGGGTTCACCCACCCACTTCTCGCAGTTATAGAGTTTCTAAAAACAGGAGAGCAAAGACTTGTTAGATAAGTTGAAGTCCATTCCGCGCAAGCCGGAGTTTGCGGCATTTGTTGGCGCGATTGTCGTTTATTTTTTCTTCCTTTATTTCGGTTGGCCAATCTTCCCGTCGGTTCTTGTGACCGCAGGATGGGTTAACGTCGCGGCTGAACTTGCGATCGTTGCCTTGCCAATCGCATTAGTTATGATTGCGGGCCACCTAGACCTATCCGTTGGTGCAATCATCGCAGCATCGGCTATGACCTACGCACTTCTTGGCGGTCACTTTGGACTGCCGGACTGGATCGCTCTCCCTGCCGGTTTGCTGACTGGAACTTTTTTTGGATTTTTGAATGGCGTGCTTATCACCCGGGTGAAGCTCTCTTCCTTCATCGTTACCCTTGGGATGTCATTTTTCATCAGAGGGCTGATTTTCGGCGTCACGAAGTTGATTGTGAGCAACGTTCAACAAGCCCACGAGCCAGACCAGTGGGTTAAAGACACCATCGGTGGACGCATTTTCCTCACCTTTGAAAATGCGATCTATGTTGCGATTATTTTCTCTTTGGTCATCTCTTGGATCATGTACCGCACCAAGTATGGAAACTGGATCTGGGCAATTGGTGGAGACGAACAGTCCGCTCGTGCTGCGGGTGTTCCAGTCGAGAAGACCACAATTGCATTGTTCACTGGTTCAGGTTTCGGCGCTGCTGTTTTCGGCGTCACCTCGGTTGCCCTTTACGGCAGCGCTCAGGTCTCTGCAGGTCAGGACAAGGTGTTCTTTACGATTATTGCTGTTGTGATTGGTGGCGTACTCCTTACCGGAGGATACGGATCCCCGATTGGTGTAATCCTTGGAACTATCACTTTTGCGATCGTCGTAACCGGAGTCAACTCAACAGACTGGGGTGGCGACTGGTCCAACCTCATTATCGGCATTTTGGTTTTGCTTGCAGTTCTAGCTAACAACTCATACCGAAAGCTTGCGATGTCAAGCGTGAAGAAAATCAAGGACACAATCGCACCGAAGGAATCAAAATAATGTCTGCAAAGTCGCAACCATTGATGAGCCTGAAGAACGTATCGAAAGTCTTCGGAAGTTACACAGCACTCAAGAGTGTTTCGCTAGATATTCACCCTGGCCAGGTTCTCTGCCTTTTGGGTGACAACGGAGCTGGAAAGTCAACGTTGATCAAGGTACTTTCTGGCTTCCACAACCCCACATCGGGTGAAATTGAGTTCGACGGTGAGAAGGTGAGCTTTGACAGCCCACGAGATGCATCTGATCGAGGAATCTCAACGGTTCACCAGTTTGGCGGCACGTTTCCTTTGATGTCTCTCGGCCGCTCGTTCTTTGTGGGGCTCGAGCCAACAAAAGGATGGGGCCCGTTCAAGCGGTTCGACCGCAAGCTAGCCAATAGCGTTGTTGTCGAACAGATGCAGCAGATGGGCATTACGCGAGTAACTGATGCCGACCGTTTGGTCGGAAGTTTGTCCGGAGGTGAACGCCAGGTGTCAGCTATTGCGCGTGCCGTTTATTTCGGGGCAAAAATTCTGATTCTGGACGAGCCAACGGCTGCCCTTGGTGTCAAAGAAGCCGCTCACGTGCTTCGGATCATCATGCAGGCTAAACACCGCGGAATTGCAGTTGTTTTAGTTACCCACAACGTTTCGCACGCTTTGACTGTTGGAGACCACTTCGCCGTCTTGATCCATGGCGAAAAGGCAGATGACTTTGCGAAGGGTGAAAGAACTAGGGAGCAGATCACCGACCTAATGGCCGGTGGGGAAGCTATGGCAGAGCTTGAAGCTGAACTTGCAACCTTGACAGGCGCCATCAAGAGGGTTCTTGACTAGCAACTTCGAGGTCAAATTCGACTGCAGCTTTTCACGAGGAGATCAGTAAGTGCCACTGCTCCCGCTTGAAATTCCAAAGCCACAGACAATCGATCCGGAAAGCGTTACGCAATACCGTTGGGGCGTTATCGGGGCTGGTGGAATCGCAGAGCAATTCATCGACACGGTTCAAAAACACACCAATCAAAAAATTGTTGCCGTGGCATCGAAGACTGCGGGTAAAGCCCAGGAATTCGGGCATAAATTCGGCATTGAGTCACACAACTCATATGAAGAATTGGTTTCGCGGCACGACATCGACATTGTCTATGTCGCTACGATTCCAAGCCAGCACCGAAACCACGCAATGCTCGCCATCGAGGCTGGCAAAAACGTGTTGATTGAAAAACCAGTTTCCCTCGATCCATCCGAGGCAATGGAAATTTTTAGTGCGGCCAAGTCTGCTGGTCTTCTCGCCATGGAAGCGATGTGGACGCGGTACCTGCCGCAATATGACATCATTCGCCAACTGGTTGCGAACCAGGCGCTAGGCACAATTGAGATGGTCAACGTGTCAATGTGTCAATCAAACCTTGGGATGAAGCGGCTCTTCACCAAAAATGGCGGTGACCCCATGTTTGATATGGGGATCTACGCTGTGAGTTTTTGTCAAACATTTTTGGGTAACCCAGTTGAAATAACCGCGCAAGGGGTGTTGAACTCTGAGGGAATCGACGAAGAAGTGTCCGCCCAATTTCGCTACGCAAATGGTGCACGTGCCTACATTTTGGTTTCGGGGCGTTCTGGAATCCCTGCGATTGGCCAGGTCAGCGGAACCAAGGCGAAGATGAATGTCGGTCCGGAATTCTGCATCCCGAGTCGTATTGACCTTAGTTCGAAAGAGTTTTACGCAAGTGTTTCTACCTGGAAAGATGAGTCAGAAATCAGAGGCCACCAGGGGTTGTGTTATCAGGCAACGGCCATGGCGCAGTTTTTAGACCGAGGTTTACTCGAGTCGGTTTTTGAGTCACATGCAGACTCGATTGCAAACTTGGAAGTGTGTGAAGAGATCGTGGAACTTATTGGTGCTCAGATAAAGTAATCAACCCGATAAAAACTAGCACGTGCTAGGCTCTGGAGCAGAAACAGTAATAATCCTGGGAGTTTTAGCATGGAGTATAGGGATTTCGGAAATACCGGATGGCGCGTTAGCGAGATTGCATTTGGTGGTTGGCAACTCGGTGGAACTTGGGGCGAGGTCGATGATCGCGAGTCGGTAAAGACCCTGCTACATGCCTACGACCAGGGAATCAATTTTGTCGACACTGCAGAGCTGTACGGTGAGGGCAGAAGCGAATCTGTCGTTGGTGAATCTCTAAGGCAATGGGCCGGAAACAAGATCTACGTTGCCACCAAAGTGCGTCCAATCCGTTGGCCCGACCCTGACGACGATACCCCCGACATGCGAGGGCGGTACCCAAGTTGGTATCTTCGCGAGACGATCGAGGGTTCACTTCGACGATTGGGGGTCGAAAGACTCGATCTCTTGCAATTGCATTGCTGGGCGTCAGATTTGGCCACATCGCTCGACTGGTTAGAAACCATCAACGATCTGCGACTTGAGGGAAAAATCGACAAAGTAGGAGTCTCCCTTCGTGACTACCGCCCAAATGAGGGGATTTGTGCTGCTGACTTGAACTTGGTCACTTCAGTGCAGGTAATTTTCAACATTTTTGAACAACGTCCTGCCACAGAAGGTCTTTTCGACGCTTGCGGGAGAACCAGAACCGCAGCGATTGCGAGAGTTCCAATGGACTCTGGATCGCTATCTGGTTTGTGGACGAAAGACACGCCATCCACATGGATGGAAAATTCGGTGCAGGCTCAGCTCTTTGGTGGCGAACGATTCACTGAGACGCTCGAAAGAATCGAGCATCTCAAGGAAGTTGTTAGGCCGTATTACTCTTCCTTAGCCGAAGCTGCAATTCGATACTCACTAAGTTCGCCCAGTGTGTCTTCGACGATACCCGGAATGAGCAGTGTCAGGAGCGTAGATCGCAACGTCGCTTATTCGAACGGTGAGCCTTTCCCCAAAGAGCTGGTTCAAAAAATCGCAGAGTTCAATTGGCCGAGAAACTACTACAAAATAAGCAGTCCAGCCTGAATGGAGAATATCGTGACTGAATTTCGGAGCGTTCAAATGGAGCTGATGCGCCCTGGTCAAGTCCGCGATGCGCTGGCGGCTAAGTCAGTCGTTTTTATACCAATCGGTGCATTGGAGTTTCACCAGGAGCATCTTCCACTTGGGCTTGACGCTCTAAATGCTCACGGCCTGACCTGCTTGACTGCAGCGCGGTTTGGAGGAATTGTGTTACCGCCTCTTTACTACGGAACCGGCGGCAGCCACAAAAATTATCCTTGGACCATCATGATGGATGGCGAAGCAGAGATCACAGCCCAGCTGGAGAAGACTCTTTCGCGCTTAGAAGAATTTCGTGTCGATCTTGCGGTGATTTTCACTGGCCACTTTGCACCAGAACAGCTCGACATGATTTCTGCCATTGCTGAAAAGTGGAGCCAAGGCACCCATCACATGAAGGTAATCGACCTTGCGATCAACATGCCGCTTGAGTCAGCCCCGAGCCCAGATCACGCCGGCGTGTTTGAAACCACCGTGCTTTCAAGATTTGAACCCGAGACAATAGACCTTTCCAAACTTCCAAGCATCCAAGAGGCTCCCGCCATTGATCCAGACGGAGACCCATACGGACTGCATAGACACGACCCTTCTCATGTTCTTTGGGGCGTGTTTGGGCCAGATCCACGGAATTTCGAGCCCGCCACTGCAATCGCGCTCAGCCTGAAAATCAGCGACGCAATTGAGCGCCACGTAGCAGCCGCGCTCGAGGTTTGATGACTGACTAAAACTTGGTTTCTGTTGAAACAAATTTCACCGGGAGCTTTGAGAAGCCACGAACTAATTGCTTGACCCAGCGTTCAGGGAAACCAACAATTCGAACTTCATCTGGCTGTTCCAAAAGGGCTTCAATGGTAATTCTTGCCATTAATCGGGCCAGGGGCGCACCCATACAAGCGTGAATTCCCTCACCGAAAGAAATAATCTTGGTGGCCTTGGTGAAGTCCCTAGTCACGTCGAACTCGTCCGGATTTTCGAACACTCTCTCATCGCGGTTCGCCGAACCTTGTAGCAGCATCACTCTAGAGCCAGCGGGAATCGTGACTCCAGAAAAAGTAACCTCAGATGTTGTTTGTCTGGAAACGTTTTGCCCAGGTGTGTCATATCTGAGAACTTCTTCAATGAAGTTTGTGATCATCCCGGGGTGCTCACGTAAAAATACTTGGAGCTGCGGATACTTATCCAAAACTGCGACACAATTCGTCAGGAGAGCAGATGGTGCATCCGTGGATGCTGAGTAAACAAGGTGGGTGAGGCCTACAACTTCATCGCCGTCGACTTTCCCTTTTTCCATAGCAACTGTGACTTGGGTGATGACGTCCGAAACGTTTGGGTCGGCCCCTGCTGCCAGTTGTTCAAATCTTTTCTGCACAACAGCGTGGATGTGTTCCTCGGCCTCGGTGTTTGACAAAGCAGCATCAGCCGGAACGCCGAATTCACCCACGGTTCTCTCCATTGACCGTGATAGGTGATCAATCAACCAAGCTATGTCATTTTTGCTACCCGGTAGACCAATCAAACGGGTTGATATCGCGAATGCAAATGGCAGTGCGTAGTCGACTGCGAAGTCGCCACCTTCGGCACTTCTCATGTCAGCAATAAGCTTGCGGGCTACTTCACGTATGCCATCCTCTTTAGCCAGAATTTCCCTGAGGGCAAAAACTCGCCGAATGGATTGACGAAGTGCCGTGTGACGTGGCTGATCTTGCGCAACGAGATTGCCCTTGCCGTACGAGTCATGTGTGCCGTCGATGTCATTTCCAAATGCGCTAATCAGCTGCTGGTGGTTCTTGAAAGCGGCCTGCACGTCGGCGTACCTAGAAAGTACATACACACCTAGTCTCGGGCTGAAATAAACCGGAGCATGATCCCTCAGCTGTTTATAAACGTCGTACGGGTGGTCGTAGATTGCATACGAAAGTGGATCATAAAAAATGTTGGTTCCGGCAGGCGGCTGAGTCATCGGAACTTCGATTGTGGCGGCGTGAAATTCATTTTCCATTTTGGAACATCCTCTCAAAGCGATATTGCCATCAGACTAGCACGTGCTAGTCTGATGGCAATTGAAGCCGAACTGAAAGCAAGTTTGATGTTGAGTGAATCAACCCCTGCGTTTGCCATCGTGGGCAGCGGGCCGTCCGGTTGCTACACGGCACAGTTCCTCAGGAAGGCCTTCCCAGAGTCGCCGATTACGGTTTTCGATAGAAACCCAGTTCCGTTTGGGCTCGTGAGATATGGGGTAGCACCCGATCACATTGGCACCAAGGCAATCTCGTCACAGTTCGAGAGGCTTTTTGACCGGGATGGTGTGAAGTTCGTCGGTGCGACTGAAATCGGTGTGAATATTTCCCTTGATGAACTGAGGCGGAATCTTGACGCTGTGGTTCTAGCCACCGGATTAAGTAAAGACCGACCCCTAAATATACCCGGAGGCTATCTGCCTGGAGTGTACGGCTCAGGGCGTATCACCAGATTGCTCAACGGTCACCCTGAGGAGAATTTAGAGGGGATTCGCATCGGGGAACGTTTGGTGGTTGTTGGGCATGGGAATGTTGCCATCGATTTGGTTAGGTTGAGCCTTTTGGGCTCAGAGAAACTAGCTGAATTCGGTGTGGAAACTGAGGTTGCCAAAACCATCGCCCGACCAAATCTCAAGGAAATTCATGTGGTCGGACGTTCCCCTGTGGGTGATGCCAAGTTCGATGTTGCGATGATAAACGAGTTAGGAAAAATTCCAGACGTCAGATTCTCTTCAAATGGTGTGGAGAAGTTTGGCGACAATACTGAAGCAAATAAACGAGCAGAGGCCATTTCCAAACTCGTCCGCGAGTCAAATCCGGATGCTGCAAGAGTCGTTACATTCCACTTTGGCTGGGCTCCGAGCCGAGTTGGCGGTGACGAGCGAGTCGAATTTATTGAATTCACTTCCACAAACGGCTTGGGAACACTCAGCATCGAAACTGACACCATTTTTAGCGCTATAGGATTCGTTGCGGATGAGCAATCGGCAATTTGCCGGGAGGATTTGATTACCGATCAATCCGACTTAGTAAACGGCTATTTATCAGAAGGCTTATATTGCGTCGGCTGGTTTAAACGAGGCCCCCAAGGGGCAATCCCCGCAAATCGCGTCGACGCAAAGTTGGTCAGTGATCGAATAATTCAGGACCTAAGAATCTCAGCAAACATGAAGGAGCGGTAGAAAGCATGAGCAAGAAAGTGGTTATTTTATTTGGCACGGAATCTGGAAATGCGGAATTTGCTGCGGAGGATATGGCAGCAGAAATCACGAATCGCGAAGTTGAAGTGGTTGACATGACGGATTTCGAAGTTGACGATTTTTCACCGGACAATTTTTATATCGTGATTTGCTCGACCCACGGTGAGGGCGACCTTCCAAGTGGTGCGGTCCCAATGCTTCAAGCCCTTGAGTCAGGCAATCCTGACCTGACTGGTATTGAATACGCAATGTTTGGGCTAGGAGATAGTAGTTATGAGAACTACAGCCGGGGCAGTGAGCACATCGATCAGAAACTAACGGCTCTTGGCGCAAAAAGGGTTGGTGAGTATGGGCGACACGACGCCCACACTGGCACCCTCCCAAATAGTACTGCGGTTGAGTGGACCCACAGAGTCTTAGAGCTGATCTAGCTAGGGCACCGTGTTGCCGAGAGCAACCTAAGATATCCCCGTGCCCAAAAAGCGACTAATTTCCGAGCAGCGCCACGCGACCATGGCTGATGTCGCAGCGCACATCGGAGTTTCTCGGCAATTGGTTGGCTTGGCTTTTCGACATGCCACTGGAGTAAGCGCTGAAACCGCAGCCAAAATATTCGCCGCCGCTGAGGAAATTGGTTACCAACCAAATCTGGCTGCCCAAGCGCTTCGTCGCGAAGGTACAAAGTACATTGGTGTCACCTACCACACATCTCACAGCTCATCTGAAGAATTGCTCCCAGCGATTTACAAAGCGGCTGAGGCACATGGTTTCAAAGTGATACTCAGCGCAATTTCAAGCTTCCGCACGGATCAAGAAGCATTGAACGAAATCATTGGGCATCGGTGCGATGGGGCAATTTTGATTTCGACCAACTTGCCAATCTCCCGCCTTCGCACGATTTCAAAGTCACTGCCTTTTGTGAGCCTCAGTAGGAGAATCGAAGGAGTGAATTGCGGAGTGGTGGCCTCGCGGGGTGAGCGTGGTATCTATGACGCGGTTCAGCATCTTGCATCCCTTGGGCATGAAGCAATTGCCTATGTGGACACAGCTGAAATGTTTGACCACGAATACCGACTTCAGGGGTATCAAGATGCAATGCGCGAACTTGAATTGAAGATGTCGATTGTCACAATTAATGGTGATTTCATTGAATCAGCCGGAGCACAGGCAGCCGAGCTGTTTATGGGTCAAGCAGACCTGCCAACGGCCATTGTCTGTTCAAACGATCAGGTGGCGTTGGGGCTTGTCTATACCTTTCAAAAGTCAGGGATCAAAGTTCCTGGGGACGTCTCGATAGTTGGATATGACGACACAGTTGCTCGCCTTCCGTTCTTGGATTTCACCACTGTGCATCAGGACGCTCAAGAGCTAGCTCAGGCCGCTGTCGCAGACCTTGCGGATCGGATTTCTGGGAAGAAATCAACCTCGGACATTCACCTCACAAGCGCCAAACTCGTCGTTAGGTCCAGCACTGGAAAGCCGAGACTCCGCTAGCAAGCCTCAGATCATGTAGTGGCTACATCAAAGCTTCCGCTCCGAAAGCATCGACCCAACTTCTAGGAAAACATACCCATCAAGACGCTTTGAACATCTGCTCTGCTCCACTTCCAGTTCAAACAAAAACTCCCTCTCAAAAGGGCCTTCTGGGGCTCTAAATCAAGGGAGTTGCTGGCGGAGAATGGGGGATTCGAACCCCCGAGGGCTTGCACCCAACACGCTTTCCAAGCGTGCGCCATAGGCCACTAGGCGAATTCTCCGAGGGAAAGCATAGTCTGAACTAAACCTGATGGCTAAC
>JACCDK011792587.1_pt1 | contig 29964 bp, 28 predicted proteins | sample 7445871 | NCBI WGS metagenome assembly JACCDK01 (sample SAMN15323436, study PRJNA562643) | freshwater metagenome | isolation source: river surface water | place: USA:Blue River Watershed | collected 2017-08-15 | reverse complement strand
CTGGGTTGTGAACTGAGAAGATAATGACAAGAGTTTTTTCGAGTCTAAATGGATCGATAAATGCTGATTCAGGAACAGGAAGCAACTTCATATCTGATTCGTTGATTGCCTGGAATCCACGAATAGATGACCCATCGAACATGAGACCATCTGTGAAGACAGCCTCATCAAAGGATTCGACAGGTACATTGAAGTGATGCTGAATTCCAGGAAGATCGGTAAAGCGAACATCTACTAGCTTTACAGCTTCCTTCTTGATGTATGCAAAAATTTCTGCAGAGTTCTTAAACATTTTGATACTCCAATTGAGGCTGATTTTCACAGCCAGCTGATCCCAGTTGCCCTCTACGTTGAGTACTGCTGATGGGGTGAAGGCTAGTTCTCATGCGTAAAAATGTCATAATCGGAGTGTTACAGCCGTGTTACATATCTGTCAGAGAACTCTTAAAAAGGCTCTCTCGTGGCCACCCGATAGGCTTAGCAACATGTATCCACGCGTAAGTCAGGGACGTCGCATCCTGGGAATTACCATCGATTGGCTAGCCTGCTATGCCATCGCCCTCGGGTTTTTCGCAGGTGGTGGGACTCTTGCAGAGCGCATTCCAGGAGCCCGTCTGCCTGTACTCATTCTGCTCTTCGCAGAGTATTCGATCCTCGTAGCTTTGGGGGGTTCTTCATTCGGTCACCGTTTAGTCGGACTTAAAGTTGTGCGATTCTCTGATGGTGGCCAGGTCACGCCAGTTCAGGCGCTGATTCGAACCGCGCTATTGCTCCCCATTATTACCGCCATAACTTTTGATGAAAATGGTCGAGGGATCAATGAGCGTTTTTCAAATACTGTTCTTATCAAAACCAGAAATTAGCGAATCTTAATTCCCTTGGGCATAGGGCCCTTAGGAATTGGAAGTGACATACCACCGACAGCTTTGAGGCGAGCACGAACTTCGCGCATTTGATGTGGTGTTAACTTCTTAGGAAGTTTGGTGACATGCTTCTGCAACTTACGAAGTGGAACCTGACCTTCTGCATCGCCGACAAACACTTCAATAATTGGAACTCCCGGCGCATAGCGCTCGGACTTCCTCTTCTCGTCCGCAACCATTTGGCGAACAGCAAATCCACCCTCACCAGTGAGCACGATTCCAGCGCGACCCACGCTGCGGTGCACCATATCCTGCTGTTTATTAACCGCAACTGCTGGTGTAGTAGTCCAACCTTTGCGAATCGCCATTAAGACGCTGGCACCTGCGCCAAGTTGACCTTCAATTGAAGAGTAGGCAGCAGCGCCAGCAACGCGAGTAAAGAAGAACATTGTTACCAGTAATGCAAGAGGAAGAGTGACAAAGCCCCCGTAGATGGGACGCCCGAGGACAAATCCAAGTGACACACCGACAATGAGAACCAGGAGGAAAAGCCCAATAAGGGCTCCACCAATCCAAGGCTTCTCAGCGCGGGTTACTTTGTAGGCGTCACGAAAAGTTTGAAAACGAGGCTTTTTGATTTTGGGTTCTTTTTTCTTCCGCTTAAACATGTGCGTTAGTTTAGGGGAGCGGGTGCAGTTCCACCAAGACGCACGGGAGCCCAGCGCTGTCCTTCATGTGAATCTGGATACTTTTCTTGGATTTCATGCAGTAATCCGATCATGGTTTCGCGTAACAACTTCTCGCCTGCATCAACATCGGTCTCTTTATCAAAGTAGAGAGGTGCACCAAAGCTAACGCTGACAGGCACATTCCTTCTCCGGAGATTGCGCTTTACCTTCTTAGTCCAGATGCGTTGTGATCCCCAAATTACTGTTGGTATAACAGGAACACCAGCACCCATTGCCAAACGAACTGCTCCAGACTTGAGCTCCTTAATTTCGAAGCTCACCGAGATGGTTCCTTCGGGAAAGATTCCGATAATTTCACCACCGCGGAGTGCACGAAGGGCTGCAACAAATGAGGCAGAACCATTGGAGCGATCAACGCAGATGTGGTGCATTCCTCTCATCAAGGGGCCGGCTAATTTATTGTCAAAGATTTCTTTCTTCGCCATAAATCTTACGTACCTATTGACTGGCAGCGCTGCGGTACCGACGAGAGCAAAGTCCAAATAGCCAACATGATTGATGGCAAGAATTGCACCACCCTCTCGCGGAATATTTTCTTCACCCTCAAAGTCAAATTTAAGCCCTAGGTATTTCCAGAAAGCCTTGATTGCAACGACAACTGGAGGATAGACAAGATCAGCCATGAGAGATGTGAGCACGTTTCTCTTGCGCTTGTTTGTATAACCGACCTGCCCGATAAGAGCTACGGACTAGCGGGCCGCTCATGACTCCACTAAATCCAATGTCTTCAGCCTCTTTGGCTAGTTCAACAAATTCATTCGGCTGTACCCATCTCTCCACTGGGTGATGTTTATTTGTTGGGCGCAGATATTGGGTAATGGTGATGAGATCGCATCCTGCTTCATGAAGATCAATGAGCGCCTGTGAAATCTCTTCCTTGGTCTCGCCTAGCCCCAAAATTAAGTTTGATTTGGTGATCAGCCCATAGGCGCGGGCTTGCGAAATAACATTAAGTGATCGCTCATAAGTAAATGCGGGACGTATGCGCTTAAAGATGCGGGGGACTGTCTCTAGATTGTGAGCGAAAACCTCTGGCTTTGTTTCAAAAACTTCGTTGAGAAGCGTTGGATTACCACTGAAATCAGGTGCCAACATTTCAACTCCAGTGCCTGGGTTCAACTCATGAACTTTTCGAATGGTCTCGGCGTAAAGCCAAGCACCCTCATCATCCAAATCATCACGAGTGACCCCCGTAATAGTTGCATATTTCAAACCCATTGCTTGTACTGATTCGGCCACGCGGCGTGGTTCATCGCGATCTAGCGGTTCAGGTTTACCTGTATCAATGTTGCAAAAATCGCAACGTCGAGTGCAGCGTTCGCCACCGATGAGAAATGTTGCTTCCTTATCTTCCCAGCACTCAAAGATGTTGGGGCATGCTGCCTCTTGGCAGACCGTGTGCAAACCTTCTGTCTTAACGAGTGTTCGAAGGCGTGTGTATTCAGGGCCCATATTCGCGCGTGTTTTAATCCACTCTGGCTTACGTTCAATGGGAGTCGCGGTATTGCGGGCTTCAATGCGAAGTAATTTACGACCTTCGGGTGCGATAGTCATGCGCTCACCTTCATCAAAACTTCTGAGAGATGCTTCTCTACAATCGGGAAAATTTCATCTACCGTTACTGAGCGATTGAGTTCCACAGCTAGTGACGAAACAGAAGCATCATTGATTCCGCAGGCTACGATTCTATTGAAATGAGATAGGTCCGGATTTACATTAATGGCAAAGCCGTGCATGGACACACCTGATGCTACGCGTATTCCAATGGCTGCAATCTTGCGATCTCCACGATTATCACGTACCCAGACCCCAGATCTTCCGTTTACGCGAGATGTCTGAAGTCCCAGTTCGCCACACACTGCAATCAGCCCAGATTCAATTTCTCGCACGAATCCCACAAGCTCGGTGGGTTTAGCCAACTTCACTATGGGATAACCAACTAATTGCCCAGGTCCATGCCATGTGATTTTTCCACCTCGATCGACATCAATGACCGGGGTTCCGTCCTGTGGCTTTTCTGAAGCGAGAGTTCTTTTGCCTGCGGTAAAGACTGAAGGGTGCTCAAGCAGTAAAAGAGTGTTCTGACGATGACCAGATACAACTTCAGAATGTAGAGATCGTTGCAAGGCTAGGGCTTGGTTATATTCAATAAGACCTGCCCGCACTGGCACTAGTGGTGAATGAGAGATAACACCATTCTGGGTTTGGCTTAGCAGGGGCACAGGTACAGCCTAAAGGTAGGCTTGGGCTCTAGCGAATTACGCGTACCTCAGTAGCCCGAAAGGCCTTTTCATCGTGTCGACAATCCCATCTGGTAACACTCGTAAACCCTTTGCACTAGCGATGTTGGTAGTCATTTTCTGGTTCATCCTGACTGGTGTCTTTGGCCCGCTCTTCGGAAAGTTATCTTCCGTTCAGGAGAACAACAACTCATCATTCTTGCCAAAGGGCGCTGAAGCTACGCAGGCATCTGAAGTTATCCAGACATTTTCTGGCAAGGATTCATTTAGTTTTCCAACACTTGTTCTCTTTGAGGGTGCAGCCACACCCGAGGCTGTTGCCGCGATCAATGACCACCTTGATGAAATTGGAGCCCTTACATTGGCTGGAACGGAGGCCAAGGTCTCTGATTTTGTGGCTCCTGGGCAAAGAATCTCGGCGTTCCCATCAGAAGATGGCAAAGCCATTTTGGCAAATATTCCACTCGATGGAAATGCAATTGGTGAAGTCTTGGAAAATGATGAACCCGTTTTGCCAGCAATCGTCGAGGCAATTCGTGAAGATATTGCCCCCATTGCCAAAGCAAATGACCTTAAACCTTATGTGACAGGTCCCGGTGGATTATTAGGCGACTTATTCGGTGCTTTTGGTTCGATTGACTCAACCTTACTTCTCACAACTCTAGGAGTGGTCGCGGTCATCCTCATTGTGGTTTACCGCTCACCAATTCTCTGGATTATTCCATTGCTCTCTGCACTCTTCGCTCTGACGTTAGCTGGCGGAATTGTTTATCTGCTTGCTAAAAATGACATCATCGATGTAGATGGACAATCCCAGGGAATTCTCTCTGTTTTAGTCATTGGCGCTGCAACTGATTATGCACTTCTCTTGATTGCGCGGTATCGCGAGGAACTTCATTTACACGCAAATCGATTTGACGCGATGCGGGCTGCTTATAAAGGGGTATGGGAACCGATTATTGCCTCAGGATCAACGGTATCCATCTCTTTGCTCGTACTTCTTTTTAGCCAATTAACAAATACAGCAGGGCTCGGACCGGTTGGCGCCATAGGAATCGTCTGTTCCATGATCACAATATTGACCCTGTTGCCAGCGTTTCTTCTGGTTTTCGGTCGTTGGATCTTCTGGCCACGTCGCCCTGAATTCGACGGTGATGATCATGTTCTTTCTGGCACATGGTCACGTGTTGGTAATGCAATCGGTCGTAGCCCTCGCAAGGCGTGGGTTATTAGCGGAACAATTCTTCTGGCATTTGCTTTTACCTCTACGACTCTCAAGGCAGATGGCATCGGTACCGTTGATACCTTCACTACCAACCCTGAGTCAGTACAGGGACAGAAATTATTGCTCACACACTTTCCAGGTGGCGAAGGTGATCCGACACAAATTGTTGTCAGCGTCGACAAGATTGCAGCTGTTTCTGCATCAGTGAAGAGGGCACCGGGAGTAACTACCGTGACACCTGCCCTTGATGGTTTTGCAGCACCTGGCCAACCTTTGCCACCCGTCAAGGTTGTCGATGGAAAAGCAATCCTCAATGTGACCTTGGATAAAGCCCCGGATAGTGTTGAAGCATCTAATGACATTCCGAGAATCCGAGAATTAGCAAAAGAGGCAGACCCAACTGCACTCGTTGGTGGAACCAGTGCGGTTTCCTACGATATTCGAACCGCAAATGACCGTGATAATCGAACGATTATTCCAATAATTCTCATTGTTATCACCATCATCCTTGGAATTTTATTGCGAAGCATCTTGAGCGCGGCCCTGTTACTTGGAACCGTCGTGCTTTCTTACTTTGCAACGCTTGGGGTTTGTGCGCTTGTCTTTAACCACGTATTTGGGTTTGCTGGAGGGGATACCTCATTTCCTCTCTTTGCTTTCATCTTCTTGGTTGCACTCGGAATTGATTACAACATCTTCCTGATGACGCGGGTTCGTGAAGAATCCATAAAGATCGGGACTCGCGCAGGTGTTATTAAGGGGTTGACGGTAACGGGAGCAGTCATTACGTCAGCGGGAATTGTCCTTGCTGCTACCTTTGCTGTGTTAGGCCTCTTGCCACTTGTTCCACTGGCACAACTTGGTTTTGCGGTCGCATTTGGAGTTCTTCTAGACACCATCATCGTCCGTTCCATTCTCGTACCAGCGCTCGTCCACGAAATTGGTCCAAAAATTTGGTGGCCTTCTAAGTTGCAGAACAAGTAACCACTCATGCGCGTTGGAATCGCAGGTTACGGATTAGCAGGTCGGTCATTTCACGGCCCTTTACTCAAAGGTTGTGGATTTGACGTTGCAGCAATTCTTACTACTAATTCGACGCGAGTTCGTCAGGCGAAAGAGGATTTTCCGTCAGTAAAAGTGGTGGAGAGCTTTTCGGATTTGCTTCAGCAGAAATTGGATTTAGTAGTCATAGCAACTGCAAATAAAGCTCATGCTGACCAAGCTCTGGCGGCCATCTCTGCTGGAATCCCAGTCGTCATTGACAAGCCTGCTGCAAGAACTGTGGCTGAAACTCAGCAGATTTTCGCAGCCGCTGATCGCAAAGGTGTTCCTGTTACGGTCTTCTATAACAGGTTATGGGATAGCGATGCGCTCACCATTAAAAAAGTTGTCTCTCAGGGATTGATTGGAAAACCTTTTCGCTTAGATTCTCGATTCGAACGATTTCGTCCACAGATAAATCCATCATCATGGAGAGAGAACGAGAGCCCCGATAATGGGGGAGGTTTACTCCTTGACTTACAAACTCACTTGCTATCAACAGCGCTCAACTGGTTTGGCCCAGCGGAGCTAGAAAGTGCTCGAATTCGACATATCCGAGGTGATTCTGAGGATGATGTTGTGCTGACCTTGCGCCATAAGTCAGGAGTTGATTCATATCTTTCAGCAAGCGCCATTTCAGGTGCACCAGGTCCGCGAATCAGACTTTTAGGGACTGAAGGTGCTCTTATTATTGATGAGTTAGACCCCCAAGAAGCGCTATTGCGCTCAGGAAATTTTCCAGAAGGTGGCATCTGGAATGTTCCCACCACATCTCGCGCCTTCATTTACAAAGGTGATGCACGGGAAGAGATCCCAGGTGTACCTGGCAATTACGGAAACTTCTATCTCGCCGTGAAATCTGCTCTCACCGAGGGAACACCTCTGCCCATCTCGCGCGATGAAGTTATTGCAGTAGCTACGCTCATTGATAAGGCACGTGAATTAAGTGCTTGATAAGGAAGTCACAGTTGTAGGGGCAGGTTTGGCAGGGTTGAGCGCTGCAATTACTTTGCAGGAAGCGGGCTGTTCGGTACGGGTAATTGAAGCCAGCGATCGTGCGGGCGGTCGGGTAGCCAGTGATGTCATTGATGGATTCACACTTGATCGCGGTTTTCAACTTATTAATGCGAACTATCCTGAACTTCGCAGACTCGCCGTAATTCCAGCGCTGCCATTTATTGAAGCGCCACGAGCGATAGAAATCGCATTAGATCAAGAACGAATAGTTTTAGGAGATCCGAGATCTCATCCCTTTTCAGCTCTTGATTCCAGAAGCGGAAGTATGTCAGCAAAGATTAACTTCATCCGTTACCTAACCTCTCGAGCAAGTGAGAGTGCGAGCGTAGAAGATGAATTGCAGCCATTAGGAAATCTTTATCAAAGAGTGCTAAGACCATTTCTGACCGGAGTTTTCCTGACTTCTCTTGCAAATGTGAGTGCAGTGCATGGAAAAGAGATTATTCGTTCTTTCGTCTCAGGAAGACCAGGTGTGCCAGTGCGGGGAGTAGGAGCGCTCTCTGAATCGCTTGCGTCTAGAATTGAAAACATTGAACTCAATCGAAACGTAAACTCATTACAAGAGTTGAGTGCAGGTCCAGTCATTGTTGCAACGGATGTCACAACGGCCGGACAACTCTTAGGTATGGAACGTGTTCCGAAACTAGCTGGCAGTACTACCTGGTATCACGAAGTGCCATCAGATATGACGAATTCGAAATGCTTGGTAGTAGATGGTCAGGCGAGAGGTCCAGTCGTTAACTCAATCGCACTTTCAAATCTTGCACCTAGTTATGCTCCTGCAGGTAGGACTTTACTTTCTTCTACCACTGTTGAATTTGCTTCTGAGTCTGAAGTGCGCCGGCTTCTATCGCTGATGTGGGGTGCATCATCTGCAGGGTGGTCATTGATTGCAAAGTATGAAATACCTAAATCTCTTCCAATTTTTGCACCGGGTGGCGCGATGGTCAGATCTTCAAGAATCGCTGATGGAATTTACATCGCTGGAGATTATCGGAGCGCGCCATCGCAAAATGGTGCATTGCTCTCTGGGCGGTTAGCCGCCGAAGAGTTACTCTTCGATCAGCGCCGTTAGTGCGTTGGTAATATGTGGGTAATCCCAAGTAAAACCAGCGTTTGTTAGTTCTTGTGGCATCACTTTTTTACTTCCAAGGATTTCACTTGAAAAGCCACCTAATGCAATTTTGAGTGCAATGGCAGGTGCTGGAAAAAGTGCCGGGCGATGCATGGCCCGGGCCAAGGCAGAAGTAAATTCCTGATTTGTCACCGGATTTGGTGAAGTCAGATTTACGGGCCCAGAAATATTCTTTTCAAGAATGAAGGTGATGGCGCGAATGACATCATGCAAAGTAATCCATGACCACCACTGTTTCCCGCTGCCAAGCTTGCCGCCCAGCCCTAATCTAAAGAGTGGAAGCATTTTGCCAAGTGCACCACCGGTTGGATCAAGCACCAATCCAGTGCGAAGTTTCACGGTGCGAACACCTTGTGCCAAGTCAGCGGCAGCTTCCCATTCACGACAAACTGCAGCGAGAAAATCATCGCCCACGCGATCAGATTCAACGACTGCGCGATTACCCGATTCGCCATACCAACCAATGGCACTGGATGAGATGAATACTTGTGGTTTTACTTCAGTAACCGCTTTGGCAATCGCTGTCGTTCCCAAAAGCCGCGAGTTGAGAATTTCTGCCTTGTACTTCTTGCTCCAACGTTTATCGCCGACACCAACACCGGCAAGATGAATTACTGCATCGACACCGCGCAGGGCATCGATATCGACATAACCGGTTCTTGGATCCCATTGAATCTCATCAGGTGCAACCACTGGACGGCGTACCAAACGTTGAACAGTATGGCCCTCGCTCTTTAGGTGCCCGACAAGAGCGGTACCAATGAGTCCAGAGGAGCCAGTTATTGCAATACGTTGTGGAAGTGCCATAGTGATTACAGACCTAAATCTGATTCAAATGCGCCACCTTCAAGGCGCTCTTTAAGGGTCACTAGGAAGCGAGCTGCATCTGCACCATCGACGACGCGATGATCGTAGGAGAGTCCTAGATAGACCATCGAACGAATTGCAATTGTTTCTCCACCGTCTTCGCCCTTCACAACCATTGGACGCTTTACAACTGCACCAAGTCCAAGGATGGCAACTTGTGGTTGGTTGATGATGGGAGTGTCAAAGAGCGCTCCACGTGAACCCGTGTTCGTCAAAGTGAATGTGCCGCCACCGAGTTCGTCTGGAGTGACTTTGTTTTCGCGAGTGCGAGCGGCAAGATCGGCAATCTTACGTGCAACACCGCCCATATTGAGATCGCCGGCGTTATGAATCACCGGGACAAGAAGGCCACGTTCTGTGTCGACTGCAATTCCAAGATGCTCTGCACCATGATAAATAATTTGATCGCCTTCAACAGAAGAGTTAAGAACAGGGTGTTGTTTAAGCGCTTCGCAAACAGCGACTGCAAAGAATGGGAGGAATGAGAGCTTCACTCCTTCTCGCGCCTCGAAGGTAGCTTTGGAACGATCACGCAAACGTGCAATCTTGGTGACATCTACTTCGATGACAGTAGTAAGTTGCGCTGAAACTTGTAGCGATTCAACCATGCGCGCTGCAATAACCTTGCGCAGGCGAGACATTGTGACTGTTGTGCCACGAAGCGGCGAGGCAATGGGGGCTGCAGGTCGTTGTGCTGATGGGGCTGCAACAGACGAAGCAACGCTTACTGAAGAAGGAGTTCCCGCAGCTGAGTTCTGCTTGGGTTGAGCTGCTTCTACATCCTCTTTTCGTATTCGTCCGCCAATTCCTGTTCCGCGAACAGTGGCCAGATTTACTCCGAGTTCATTAGCCAATTTGCGAACAATAGGGGTGACATATGCATCTTGTGGTTGAGAAACTGGTGCCGCAACTGGAATTGGCGGTGTAGCAACTGGTGCAACAACCGGTGCAGGTGCTGCAACAACCGGAGCGGGAGTTGCTGGCGCAGGGGGAGTTGGAGTGTGCACAACTTGCGGTGTTGCGCTCTGTCCTGATGTGCCAATTAATCCAAGACGCGCGCCAACAGGCACCGTGGAATCGACTGCAACATCGATGGCAAGGAGCGTTCCAGCAACAGGTGATGGAATTTCGGTATCGACTTTGTCGGTGGAAACTTCTAGAAGCGCTTCATCAACTGCTACCGAATCACCAACGTTCTTGAGCCATCGCGTGACAGTTCCTTCGCTCACTGATTCACCGAGTGCCGGCATAGTGATTACGGTTCCACCGCTTGTTGCCGCAGGTGGCATGGCAGGTGCAGCAGCAGGCGTTGGAGTTTGCGCTACAGGTGCCGCAGCTACAGGTGCCGGAGCTTCAACTACAGGTGCAGTTGCTGCTGGAGCAGGAGTTTGCGCTACTGGCGCACTGGCAGCGCCACTCTCAGAAATAATGGCAAGTTCTGCGCCGACTGCAACGGTCTGATCTACACCAACAATGATTTTTGAAAGTACACCGGCAATAGGTGATGGGATTTCAGTATCAACTTTGTCGGTTGAGACTTCAAGGAGTGGTTCATCAACTGCAACTACATCGCCCTCATTTTTGAGCCAGCGAGTAACTGTGCCTTCACTGACGCTCTCCCCGAGAGCTGGCATTGTGACTGAGAATGACATCGCTATTTTCTCCTCTTAACTTAACCGTGCGCGTGAAGTGGTTTGCCAGCCAGCGCCATATGAGCTTCACCCATAGCCTCTGACATTGTTGGATGTGCGTGAATGAGAGGAGCGACATCTTCTGCCGATGCCTCCCAGTTAAAGATTAGTTGTGCTTCTGCAAGAAGTTCGCCAACACGGGCCCCCACCATGTGAATTCCTAAAACAGGCCCATTCTTTTGCGCAACTAATTTGATAGAGCCAGCAGTTTTGAGAATCTGTGCCTTGCCGTTTCCAGCTAAGTTGTAATCAAGTTCAACAACATCGTATCCGCGCTCCTTGGCAACTTTGGTAGAAAGACCAACAGATGCGACTTCAGGCTCTGAATATGTCACTCGCGGAACACCGTCATAGTTGATCGGACGAGGATTTAATCCAGCAATAGTTTCTGCCACCAGGATTCCTTCTTGGAAGCCTACATGCGCTAATTGCAAAGTAGGGATGATGTCTCCGACTGCCCAAACACCAGGAACATTTGTCCGGCAGTGGTCATCGACCAGGATGTAGCCACGGTCCATGGCAATGCCGAGCTCTTGATAGCCAATTCCATCAGTAACGGGTCCGCGTCCCACAGAGACTAGAAGGACATCAGCGGTGAATTCGCGCCCGTCTTCGAGAGTGACAGTGACGCTATCCCCGTTAACTTTATGGGACTTGAAGCGAACGCCCAGTTCAAATTTGATTCCACGTTTACGGAATGCTCGTTCCAACAACTTACTCGAGGACTCATCCTCAAGTGCGATCAGATGAGGTAACCCCTCAATGATTGTGACATCGGCACCAAATGATTTCCAGACAGATGCAAACTCACAACCAATGACTCCACCACCTAAAACGATGACGCTCTTGGGAACATAATCCATGGAGGTTCCGTGGTCAGAGGTAATGACTTTCTTACCATCGATGTCTAGACCTGGAAGAGTGCGCGCATACGAGCCAGTCGCTAAAACAACATTCTTGCCAACATACTGGGTTCCATTTACTTCAACGGTATTTGCAGAAATCAGTCGACCAGTACCTTCGATGTAAGTAATGCTTCGCGATTTCACCAACCCCTGTAGTCCTTTGTAGAGTCCTGCGATCACGCCATCCTTATAGGAATTAACTCCCGCCATATCGATTGAGTTAAAGGTGGCATTGACGCCAAACTGGGCGGATTCGCGGGCGCTATCGGCAACTTCACCTGCGTGGAGAAGGGCTTTGGTCGGAATACATCCGCGGTGTAGGCATGTTCCACCTACCTTGTCTTTCTCAATGAGAGCAACAGATAAACCAAGCTGTGCTCCGCGTAGGGCTGCTGCATAGCCGCCACTACCGCCACCAAGAATTACAAGATCAAAATTCGACACCCGTGAGGCTCCCTTTATGAAATCTTTTGTGAAAGTTCATCTGCTCTAACAGCCATATCTTGCCAGCCTTTTCTGGTCGCGCCTAACTGGACCTATCGGCAGGCTTATTGCTCCTCCAGCGCCAATTGAACGAGTGAACGGAGGGCGATTCCAGTACCGCCCACTGGGGTGTACCCATGTGCTGCGCCTTCGTTGTATGAAGGGCCTGCGATATCAAGATGGAGCCAGGGTAGTTCATCCGCAACAAAATCTTTGAGGAAGAGACCTGCGACAAGCATGCCTCCCATTCGTTCTCCAATATTTGCAAGATCTGCAACCGGTGAGTCCAACGAAGCGCGAAGTTCTACAGGTAGCGGCATTGGCCAAAATGCTTCACCCGTTCGCTTCGTAATTTCTACGAATTTCGCAGAGAAATCTGGATTGTTGGTCATGACTGCACTGGTGCGAGTACCGAGTGCAACTACTTGAGCGCCTGTTAACGTCGCAACATCAATGATGCCGTCTAGATCCTTACTTTCTTGCGCTTTCACTAGAGCATCGGCTAACACCAGTCGACCTTCAGCATCAGGGTTGAGAACTTCAACTGTCTTGCCGCCATAAATCGTGATGACATCACTTGGTCGAGTCGCTGTATCGCTCACCATATTCTCAGCTAGCGGTGCCCAAGCTTCAATTGCAACAGGAAGCTTGAGTTGAGCAATTGCGATAGCTGCTGCACACACAGCCGCAGCGCCACTCATATCAGACTTCATCGCCTCCATACCGAGCGCTGGCTTGAGAGCTAAACCCCCGGTGTCAAAGGTGATTCCCTTTCCTACAAATGCATATTTCTTCTTAGGTTTCACACCTTTCGGTGTATAGGTGATGCTCAGTAAGCGTGGAGGATTGGCCGACCCTTGGCCGACTCCGATGATTCCACCGTATCCCTTGGCACGAAGTTGGGAATCGGTCATCACAGAAACTTTAAGACCAGCGGAAGCGCCACCTGCCTTCTTCACGGCGGCGTTCATTGCAGTGCAGAAAGATTCAGGAGTGAGATGACTTGGAGGTGTGTTGATCAGGTCTCGCACTAAATATGTATATGTGGCAAGTACCTCAGCAATCTTTGCTTGCTCTTTAGCTTTCCCAGCTAGCGAAGTATGAACAGTAATTGACTTGAGTGGTGTCCTCTGCGAACTTTTGGTCGAACCACGGAATTGATCAAAGAGATAATTTCCAAGAGCTGCACCCTCTGCAATAGCACGGACTGCTTTTTCATCTTTTGTTGGTAGCGAAAAGGTGGCAGTTGAATTTCCTGCCAATGCGCGAGCTGCTGCGCCAGCGGCGCGGCGAAGTACTTCATGATCATAAGTTGCACTTTGTTTTCCAAGCCCGGTGAAGACCAAGAGCCGTGTTACAGTTCCGGGAATCTTAATTACTTCATCAGCTTTACCGGTAGCGCCCAAATCAGCAAGAGTTGCGATGAGTGATTTGGCATCAAGGGCTAAATCGCCTGATTCGATCTGCAGTGAAGGAGAGGACTTCGCCCCCTTGGAGCTCTTCGCTGCAAGTCCGACAACGAGAACTTCATCTTTTACTATTCCATCACTAAGACGGATTGCGGTCATCTACCTGCTCCTTATGCGGTGTTAAGTCAAGCGCTAGCCAGAGCGTAAGTGTAGGTTGAAGCCTGTGAAAACTTCACCTTTGCATGAGAAGCATCTCACTCTGCAAGCCAAGATGGCTGACTTCGGTGGATGGTTGATGCCGATCGAATATCCAGGAGCCGGAGTTCTCACTGAGCATGCTGCAGTGCGAGAGAGAGTAGGGCTCTTTGATGTGTCGCACCTGGGAAAGGCGCGCGTTTCAGGGGAAGGCGCTCTCGAATTTCTCAATACGCAATTTACCAATGACCTCAATCGCATTTCTGATGGAAAGGCGCAGTACACGCTTTACTGTGATGCGCAAGGCGGGGTCATAGATGATCTTATTGTGTATAGAAATTCTGCTGAGGATCTATTTTTGATTCCCAACGCTGCCAATACGGGCGCAGTGGTCGAATCCCTACAAAAGTTCGCCTCAGAAGGCATTGTCATCACAAACCTTCACAATGATTTTGCAGTGTTGGCTTTGCAGGGGCCAAATTCGCGCAATGTAATTCAAAGCCTTGGAATTAACCCGGAGATGGATTACATGGCATTTTCACATGCAACCATCGCAGGATGCGATGTAATTCTTTGTCGTACGGGATATACCGGTGAATATGGTTTTGAAATAGTTCCAAAAGCCAAGGACGCCTCCGTTATTTGGGATGCACTTGTTTACGCCATGAAACCTTACGCAGGGCTTATCTGCGGTTTGGGTGCGCGCGATACTCTCCGCACTGAAATGGGTTACCCACTCCATGGCCATGAACTCTCTCTCCACATTTCACCCGTACAAGCAAGCGCTGGATGGGCAATTGGTTGGAGTAAGAGCGATTTTGTGGGACATAAAGTTCTACGCGAGCAAAAAGCTTCTGGAAAAGTACGAACACTGAAAGGTCTGACCTGCATCGATCGCGGAATTCCGCGAGCAGGAATGAAGGTGCTCAATACGCAAGGTGATGAAATTGGTGAAATCACTAGTGGAACTTTTTCACCAAGCCTGAAAGTTGGAATCGCTTTAGCTTTGATTGAACCTGGTTATGACGTGGGAAGTGATGTGGCAATTGACGTTCGCGGAAGAACGTGCGCTGCCAAAGTTAGCGCTCTACCTTTGGTTCCATCACACGTTCGCTAACCTGATTTTCAACAAACTCTATCGGAGTTAAAAAGGCGGCTCGCGTGTGTGCGCGACGAAGCGTATGTAGAATTGGCTTTCCAGTAATAACAATCAGCACACAGGTGAAAAGCGCACGAGGTAAATCCCATGCCATTGCTGACAGAAAGTGATAATCCAAGAAACGCGACACGTTCTCTGAAATTGGCGCACCTGCTTGATATGAAAGTTGCGTGTCAACTCCTAGCGCCCAGGGCCAAAACTGTAAGTCCATTGCAATACCAAAGAATCCTGCAGCCAAGATTCCATAGATAGCCAGAAGAGCTATTTCTTTAACACCTCGAACGCGCCGGGGGAGTAATCCGATCCCTAGTCCTATCCATCCTGCCGCAAAGGCTTGATAGGCGACCCACGGTCCAAGCCCACCAGTGAGAAATGCCGAAAGAACCATGGAAAGACTGCCCAACAGAAATCCAAAAGAGGGTCCAAAGACTCTTGCTGCCAAGATAAGAACGAACCACATTGGCTCAATGCCAACAGCTCCTGTCCCCATCGGGCGAAGCGCTGCAATGACTGCAGCAAGGACTGCAAGAAGTGCTATTGATTTTGTATCGAGTTTATTGTTACTCACGCTTGCGAAGAGAAGTAAGAGCGCACATGGCAGTGCTATAGCGAAGATCCATTGTGGTCTTGCTTGGGCAGACGAGATGAGAAATGGCCATAAGAAACCAAGTGCACTTATTGCGCTAGTGGCAATCAGTGCTGGTAGCGCTAACCCACGAAAAGAGAATGCCGGTGCAGTTCTCATAGAGAGGACTCCGCGAGTGCGTGTACGACATCAGAAACTGTCAGCCACGGTTTCGGTGACATTACCTTTGCAACTTGTGGCGCAAAAGCTGGAGATGAAAGCAGTACTTCCAGCGTCGATCCATCTGCGACAACTTCGCCTTCTGCAAGAAACAGAACTCGGTCGGCAAGTTCTGCGACTAATTCAACATCATGTGTTGCGATGACAACTGGACGCAGAAAAGTACGCGAGTACTCATGTAGCGCCAATACAAAGAGATTCTTAGCTTGATAATCAAGGCCTCGTGTTGGCTCATCAAGCACTAGCAGTTCTGGGTTTCCAGATAACACAATGCTCAGTACAAGTGCGAGTCGCTGTCCTTCTGATAAATCGTTGGGGTGTGCAGAGATGTTTATTCCTGGCACAAGGCGGGAGAGGAAGGCGAGGGTGGAGCCCTCTGCAATCTCGTTATCTCGATCTGCCTGTTGACACTCGGCTGCAACCGACTGGGCATATAACAAGTCACTTGGCTCTTGTGGCACGTAGCCAATTCGCTTGCGCCGTTGCACGCCTTTGAGAAGTGAAGGATCTTCTCCCAGCACTTCTACGCGTCCTTTGGTTGGAACATGTGAGCCAACTATCGTTTGCAAGAGAGAACTTTTGCCGGCGCCATTACGACCCATAACTGCCACTATTTCACCGGCGGAAATTGATAGGGATACATCATGCAGGGCGCTGCGATCGCCGTATGTCACAGATAAGTTATCAACTGCAATTACGGTCGGAGTCTGACTCTTTATCTTTACTTGGTCGCTAAATTCACGTGAGCGAATATCTTCTGTCAGGCGACGCACTTCTCTCACACTGGTCCCTACTTCGCGAAGATTAAGCGCTCGGGCTAAGCGAACAATGGGAGGCACAAGTTGAGCCGATTTCAAAACTTGTTCTGCTGGGCCGATTGCCGTTTCACCATTACCTTCTATGTAGATAATTCGATCGACGAATTGGATAACTCGCTCAAGGCGATGCTCAGCAATTACCACGGTGACACTTAAGTCATGAACCAAACGATGCAATAGCGAGAGCACTTCTTCGGCTGCTATCGGATCCAAGGCGCTAGTTGGCTCATCCAGGACCAAGACCTTTGGATGCATGACAAGCGCTGCTCCAATTGCAACGCGCTGTTGTTCACCGCCGCTTAAGGTAGCGATGGATCTGCCTCTGACTGCATTAAGTCCGAGAAGATCAAGAATCTCTTCGACGCGCTTTCGCATCACATCGTGAGGAAAGTTAAGCGCCTCCATTCCGAAGGCCAACTCTTCTTCCACGAGATCTGCTACAAATCCGTTGAGCGGATTTTGCCCGACGATGCCAACTAGGTGAGCAAGAGATCCTGGTTTTACTTCTCTGGTTGAGATTCCATCAACGCTAATGTCACCGGCCAAGATTCCACCCGTGTGATGGGGGACTAGTCCATTGATGAGCCGCAAGAGTGAAGATTTACCCGAGCCAGTTTCACCCATCACGAGGACCATTTCGCCTTCCTCGATAGAGAAGGTGAGATCTTCGATAATAGTCTTGGTGGAATGCGGATAAATGAGTGAAACGTTTGAAAATTTAATCATGCGAATACCAATAGTGAGCTGAAAATTATTGTGAGGGCAACTACAGCGCTGTCAGTCCGTTGCCACTTTTCGGGACGATAGCGACTCCGCTTCCTGCTTACTCCAAATCCACGTGAATCCATGGCCGCTGCTAATTGCAAGGATCGAGAGAGAGATTCTTCAAGCAGGGGCAATGCCAGCCCTCTCCATGACATTTTCTCGTGGCCGCGTAATCGTTGCGCCATACGAATGCGTTTGGCGCTCTGGGCTAATTGCGGAAAGAGTGAAGTTGCAATAACTAAAGTGATGCCTATTTCATAAATAAAAATTGGCAATGTTCTTAGTACTTTGTGGGGACTTGTCAGCGATGTCGCTGCGCCAAAGAGCGCAATGACGGTTGCAATGATGAGACCTTCATGGAGTGAGGAAGATAAACGCTCCCAGGTTACGGCGCCCCCCAATCTGATTCCAGGCATCCATGATGGCAAATCGATGAGTGGAACGGTAAAGAGAGTTCTACCTGGAATAGGAACGCCTATGAAGATTCCAACGAGTGCGCGAATGGTGAGAATCACGGCCCCAATTCGCAGGGCTATCCAATAACTTCTGTTCCACGGTGAGTTATCACTTCGTGCAATGACAAAAGCCGTCGCCACACCAATTGCAATGACAGCAACCCAAGCGCGATCAGTCACAACTACCGCCGTAATCAGCAGGAGCGCCCAAATCCACATAGTAAGTGGGTGCAGCGAATGCTTTGTCATCAGGCTATATCTCTGGCCTACTTTTTGATGAGCGCTGCGGGAGTTTCTATCTCGACGCCACACTCTTTCTTGGGATATCCATTGAATCCACAGATGAGGCCAGATGATGCAGCGCGCACCTTTACTACCTGGCCCAGTACATCAATTCCCTGAGAAGCCTTGGCAGTTGTTACGCAACGAACGATTGGCTTGGGAACTTTTTCGCCTTTAGGTGCATATGCTCGTTTCCCAAAATCAATAACAAGTGCAATTCGCTTGGTATCTGGATCTTTTTTTGTCTTTCCACAAATTTGGGCGAAGTTCGGTTTAACGGCAGGCGCTTCGGATGGAACATCATCGCTGCTAAATACAAAGGACCAACCCTCGACTGCGCCATCTTCAATATCTACAGTTGGGCCAGTCATGGCAGCTTTCCATTCAGATGATCCTGGAGAGGCTTGGAAGTATCCCCAATAGCGCCAACCTTTTGTAGCTGCTTGCGCAGATGGTGCTGCAAGCAGGTGTGATGCCGATAGAGCGGCAATTACGATTAATGTGGAAATCGTTTTCTTGTTCATATGTGGAACTCCTGTGTTAGGAAGTCTCACAGGGGTAGCTCACTAGCGCTCGGCTCACAGAGAGAGCCAAAAACTTTTGGACTACGCCCCGCAAACCTCGGCGGGTGTTGGTCAAAAACAAGTGAAGTGCAGGTAATCCGACTTAAATATCTGTTCTAGACATTCTTACGGTTGCGGGTCAGCGTCGGAATTTCACCGAACTTCCCCTACACATCACCTATGAAGTTGTATGCGAAGAAAACCACAGCGCTCCCTCGTTGGCAACTCACCACGCGAGGGTTAGGGTGATGGCATGGAATACAGACGACTTGGTAGCACGGGCATGTATGTCTCTGAAATCTCTTACGGCAATTGGATTACCCATGGTTCTCAGGTTGAGTCTGAAGCTGCTATCAAATGCGTACGCGAAGCCCTCAATCAGGGGATAACGACCTTTGATACTGCAGATGTTTACGCGAATACCAAGGCTGAAGTTGTTCTGGCTAAAGCGCTCAAAGGCGTGCGAAGAGAATCCTACGAATTATTCACAAAGGTTTATTGGCCAACCGGTCCCGGAAAGAATGATCGCGGCTTATCGCGAAAGCACATTATGGAGTCATGTCATGCCTCACTCAAACGACTCAACACCGACCACATCGACCTCTATCAATTACATAGATTCGATTTTGAAACCCCTCTCGAAGAGTCTCTCAGCGCTCTCGATGACTTAGTGCGTCAAGGCAAAGTTATGTATGTCGGTTTCTCAGAATGGACAGCTGAGCAAATTGCCCAGGGCTTGAAGATTCAAGATCAGCGTGGGTATAGCCGCTTTATCTCGAGTCAGCCTCAGTACTCAGCGCTCTGGCGCGTGATTGAAGCAGAAGTCGTTCCGCTATCTGCGCGAGAAGGTATTGGTCAGATCGTGTGGTCACCCATGGCTCAAGGTGTGTTAACAGGTAAGTATTTACCTGGCAAGAAGCCTCCTGTTGGTTCGCGTGCAACGGATAAGAAGAGTGGCGCAGCGATGATTTCTCGATGGATGCGAGATGACGTGCTTACCGCAGTGCAATTGTTGAAACCGATTGCTGAGAGCGTTGATCTTTCTATGTCTCAATTAGCCCTTGCTTGGGTATTGCAAAATCCCAACGTTTCCAGCGCAATCATGGGTGCGACCAAGCCCGCGCAGATCAAAGATAACGTCAAAGCATCAGGGATTAAGCTTCCGCAGGAGGTCATGCAGGCGATTGATAAAGCTATAGGTGCTATCGCCGAACGTGATCCAAAGAAGAATGTAAGTCCAAATCCCAGAGCCTAACCTCGTCGAGGCTTTGGCTTTTTAGCCACCTAAATTGAATCGCCAGGGCTAACTTGAGGTTTTGGCATGCGCATGCGACGCATCTGTGTTGAGCGTAGCCAGCCATACATGCCAATTCCCTTGAAATCTCCGCCAGGAAATCTTTCAGCGGCAGCAGCCTTGATCTTGCGATTCAAAAAGATTCCGTCGATAACAGAGATAAGAAGTACTCCGTACATCAGTGCGATGCTGCCAAGTTGAAAGGCAGCGACAGGAATAAGGGTCATGATTAAAACTGCGAAGATAATCGGAAGAAAATATTCACCGATAGAGCGACGTGCATCCACATAGTTGCGAACAAATTTCTTAACGGGACCTTTGTCGCGGAGGGGAAGGGCATTTTCATCTCCACGCATATAAGCAGCGCGCGCAGCGATACGAGCTGCGCGAGAAGCCTCTTTGGCTCGCTTCTTTTCAGCCTTGGTTGAAGCTGGAGCAAGCGAAGACACTTTGCGAGCGGCTTCCGCCTCTTTCCGCTTTGGAGTAGGTCGACCTTTTTTGCTCGCTCCGGGTTGAGGAGTGTTCTCAGCTACTGAATCAGTCATGGCGCAACTATAGGGCGAGCATCTGGTCGAGTGCGATTTTGGAGAACTTCGCAACGCGCTCATCTACCTTGATGTGATTGACGATATGCCCTGCGAGCACGGATTCCATCGCCCACACCAAATGGGGAAGGTCGATGCGGTTCATTGTTGAGCAATAGCAGACAGTTTTGTCGAGGAAGACAACTTCCTTATCGGGATTATTTGCGGCCAATCGCGAAACTAGATTGAGTTCTGTACCAACGGCCCATTTACTTCCGGGCGCTGCTTGAGAAACGGTGCGAATAATCATCTCCGTACTTCCAACAACATCAGCAGCAGTTACAACATCGTGGGTGCACTCGGGATGGACGATGACATTAACCCCTTTGATGCGCTTACGCACTTCATTAACCGAATCACTCGTGAATCGTCCATGCACGGAGCAATGCCCTCTCCACAAAATAACTGTTGCCCGCTTAATTTGATCTTCGGTCAAGCCGCCCATGGGCTTCCATGGGTTCCATAGCACGCAATCCTCAAGAGTGAGACCCAGCGAAAGCACTGCGGTGTTGCGCCCGAGATGTTGATCGGGCAGGAAGAGAATTTTCTTTCCTTTGCTAAGGGCCCACTCCATCGATTTTTGAGCATTTGAAGATGTGCAGATGGTTCCACCGTTTTCGCCAGTAAAACTTTTGATGGCAGCGGAAGAGTTCATATAGGTAACTGGAATAGTTTCAGTTGCAACGCCGATTCGCTGAAGTTGGCTCCAACATTCTTGAACCTGTGAAGCAGTTGCCATATCTGCCATCGAACATCCTGCAGCGAGATCAGGGAGTATCACTTTCTGTTGGGGCGAGGTAAGTATGTCTGCGCTCTCTGCCATGAAATGCACGCCGCAGAAGAAGATAAATTCGGCGCTCTTCTGCTGTGCGGCAGCTTGTGCCAATTTAAACGAGTCGCCTGTGATATCTGCGAATTGAATAACTTCATCCCGTTGGTAGTGGTGGCCCAGAATCAGCGCCTTTGAACCAAGGTAAGCGCGAGCTGCTTTGGCCCGATGAACTAGATCTGGGTCACTGGCTGCAGGTAATTCGCCAGTGCAGGAGACACCTCGCTCTGACGCCAGGTCTTGGCCTTGGCCGAGAACCAAAAGATCTTGGAGCGAGATTGTCATGCCCTTATTGTCTTGTGTTTGGGTTCGCATCGGCAACCTGACGCGGCTATTCTTAGCGCATGACAACTGAAGCAACGACACCTGTAGAAACATCTGTTGACATGACAACGGGTATTGCCCTTACCGATGTTGCTGCCGCAAAGGTGGCAGCCCTGCTTGCACAAGAAGGTCGAGACGATCTCTACCTCCGTGTTGCAGTACAGCCAGGGGGTTGTTCAGGTCTTCGCTATCAGCTCTACTTTGATGATCGCAACCAAGATGGTGATATCGCTCGCAACTTCGGCTCTGTCAAAGTTGTAGTGGACAAGATGAGCGATCCATACCTCATGGGTGCCACCATTGATTTTGTTGACACCATTGAAAAACAAGGCTTCACCATCGACAATCCAAATGCACAAGGCTCATGTGCATGCGGCGATTCCTTTAACTAATTCACCTGCAGCCCCTCCACGCTGTAGTTAGATACCGCCTATGAAGATAGGTGTCGCGGGTTCAGTTGGTTTAGACCACCTCATGACATTCCCTGGAAAGTTCACTGACTCGCTGGTGGCTAGCTCTTTGGAAAAGGTCTCCCTCTCTTTTCTCGTTGATCGGCTTGAGGTCCGTCGCGGTGGCTGCGCGGCAAATATCGCCTTTGGACTTGGAGTACTTGGGTTAAATCCTATTTTGATCGCCGCAGTGGGAAAAGACTTTGCTGATTACGACGCATGGCTTACTCGCCATGGAGTCGACACTTCTCACGCCTTAGTTTCGAGTGAACAACACACTGCTCACTTCACAGTCACTACAGATACCGAGCTCAATCAGATTGCATCCTTCTTTCCTGGTGCAATGTCTGAAGCTCGCAACATTGAGTTAAAACCGATTATGGATAAGGTCGGAAAATTAGATGTATTGGTTATCTCACCTGACGATCCCGAGGCCATGTTGCGCCATACAGAAGTCGCTTTAGCAATGGGGGTAGCTGTCGCGGCTGACCCTTCACAACAGATGGCTCGCATGAGTGGTGAAGAAATAAAGAAACTCATTTCTGGTGCGACCTATCTCTTTATGAATGAGTACGAACTTGCGCTAGCAATTCAGAAAACTGGTTGGAGCGATCGCGAGATTCTTGAGAAGGTCCACTTCCGAATCGTCACACAGGGATCTGAAGGCGCACGTGTTGAGGGAAAAGATGGGACATTTATCAAAGTGCGTTGCGCCAAGGAGAAGGCAAAGGTAGATCCCACCGGAGTTGGCGACTCATTTAGATCGGGTTTTGTTGCAGGTCTTGCGTGGGGACTATCTCTGGAGCGTTGTGCGCAATTAGGTTCAATGATTGCGACCTATGTCATTGAGACAACTGGTACGCAGGAATATCGCTTTACAAGAGATGAGTTCTTGGGAAGATTCCAAGAAGCTTATGGTGGCGCAGCAGCCCAGGAGATAGCTGTCCACCTACCGAAGTAGTTGTATCAAGGCCTGCCGTAAAGCGACGATCTCCTCAGGAGTTGTCCCAGAGTGCAGCGTCACTCGGATATGTCCACTGGTTGGATAGCCCATTGCAGCGAGGACGTGGCTAGGTTGCAAATCCGCGGGCGAACATGCCGAACCTGAGTCAACATCAATTCCACGTTCTGCGAGAGAGCGAACCAAATGCTCGCCGGCGATACCAGTTACCGAAAGTGAGAGTTTATGGGGCAGCGCTGCGACAGAGGGAGCGACAACAGATACTCCATCAAGATCTGATAGCGAGCTAATGAGATTACGACGTATCGCTGAATCTTCTGGCGTGAAATTTTCAAGGGCGATTGCTGCGGCAATGAGTAGAGGGAGCGAGTAACTTCCTGGAGATTTGATAGGTGCAATGTGTGGCAGCGGATAAGAATACGAAGCGCTGTTAATGGCCAGAATTCCGAGACCAGCAGGCCCACCCCAGGACTGCGCATCAAAGACAGCAGTTGACCAAACTTCTGGGAGTGGAAGTCGTGGCCCTGAGACCGTTGCATCCACTGCAATATGTGATGCCCCGAGATGTGCACTCTTCTGGATTACTCCAGTTTCACCATTTGCTAATTGCAGCGACAAAACTGTTCCAGATTGCAATTTCTCAGCAGTTGAAAAGAGTCCGTCAGCGCCAACCGTTAGCTCTTGCACGTTCCCAGGATGCGAACGGGCAATCGCTCGAATCTTGCCTTTATCGGTTGTTGAGTAAGCAAAATGGTCACCCGCACGTAAGAGGCCACAAATAGAGAAGTAGTGACCGAGGGCTGGCTCACCTATGACTTCAATTGCATCAGGGCGAAGGTCTAATTTTGAGGCAATATTTTCGATCGACTGATTCTTGAGAATGGCAGCCCGTGAGGCGCTCTGGGAAATCTTCTTGGGATCAGCCCAGCCCTGGTCGAAAGCGGCAAGTAGCGCCTCTTTTACTGCAGGGTGCAGTGGACGCTCTGAGGTGAAATTTCCTGTGACACGAACCACCGAACGAACGCTACTCGCTCAGGCGAGCACATGCACACCGCACCACTATCCTTAGCGCTATGTCTGACACTTCGCGCAAGTGGCGCCCAGTCCGAGCAGCGGCCGTAGCGGCACCTCTACTTGTAGCGTTGAGTGGTTGTTCATTTGACTCAAAGAATCTTTCTGGGATGGGATTTCCGAAGGATGCCTCTAGCGTTAATGACATTTCTATCTCTCTTTGGCAGGGCGCATGGATAGCAGGAGCAGTGGTAGGTCTTATTACTTTGGTTTTGATCTTGTGGCCCGCTGTCTTTCATCGCGCCTCTGCGAGCAAGGGCGAGTTCCCGAAGCAGACCCAGTACAACATCCCTGTTGAAATTCTTTACACAGTCATCCCATTTATCATCGTCGCGGTTCTCTTCTATTTCACTGCAGTCAAGCAGGATCAGATTATTGATAAGACTTCACCTGTGAAGCATGAGATCACCGTGAACGGATTTCAATGGTCTTGGCAATTCGGATATACCGCTGCTGGGGAAAAGGCCGTAGTAACCGGCACACCAGCCCAACCACCTACCCTCTATCTTCCACAAGGTGAAAAAGTCCGTTTCACTCTAACTGCAACAGATGTTGTTCACGGCTTCTGGATTCCGGCATTTATGATCCAAATGCAGAATCTTCCAGGGGAGACAAATACTCTGCAATTCACTGCCAACAAGTTGGGTGAGTTCCCAGGTCGATGCAATATTTTGTGCGGTCGTAACCATTCACAGATGCTCTTTAAAGTAAAAGTTGTAACTCCTGAGCAATATCAAAACTATCTTGACTCTCTGAAGGCGAGCGTGGCATGACTACCTTTGCAGAACGCCCAACTATTGCAACTCCACGACAAGGAGTTCAAAAGACCACACTGGGTAGTCAGTTCGTCAAGACCATCACCTCTACCGACCATAAGCGAATTGGGTATCTATACCTAGCAACGTCCTTCGCTTGGTTCCTTATCGGAGGAGTACTTGCGCTCTTTATCCGTGCAGAGCTCACCCGTCCAGGCATGCAATTCATGAGCGTTGAGCAATACAACCAGGTCTTTACTATGCATGGAACCATTATGTTGCTGATGTTTGCGACTCCACTCTTTGTTGGTTTTGCAAATGTCATCATGCCGTTGCAAATTGGCGCAGCAGATGTAGCGTTTCCGCGACTCAACATGCTCTCTTACTGGCTTTACTTCTTCGGTTCAATTCAAGCCACCATTGGATTCTTAACTCCTGGAGGTGCGGCTTCCTTCGGTTGGACTGCATATGCGCCACTGGCAAACTCCACATACTCACCTGGAATAGGTGCCGACCTCTGGGTAATGGGCCTTGCCCTTTCAGGACTTGGCACAATTCTGGGAGGCGTAAATTTCATTACGACAATCTTCACTATGCGCGCTCCTGGAATGACGATGTTTCGCATGTCAATCTTTTCCTGGAATGTTCTGCTGACATCAATTCTTGTACTTTTGGCCTTTCCTCCTCTAGCAGCTGCGCTCCTTGGCTTGGAATCGGATCGACTCTTCGGTACTCATATCTTCGATCCAGCAAATGGTGGAGCAATGCTCTGGCAACATCTCTTCTGGTTCTTTGGACACCCTGAGGTGTACATCTTGGCTCTGCCCTTCTTCGGAATTGCGACCGAAATTCTCCCCGTATTTAGTCGTAAACCAATTTTTGGTTATAAGGGGCTCATCGCAGCAACAATCGCAATTGCAGCGCTCTCAGTTGCTGTCTGGGCGCACCACATGTTTGCTAGTGGAAAAGTTCTTTTGCCGTTCTTCTCGTTTATGACATTCCTCATCGGTGTTCCGACGGGCGTTAAATTCTTCAACTGGATTGGAACAATGTGGCGCGGCCACGTTACCTTCGAAACGCCTATGTTGTGGGTCATGGGCTTCCTAGTTACATTCCTCTTCGGCGGAATTACCGGAATTATTCTGGCATCACCTCCTCTTGATTTTGCCGTCTCGGCCTCATATTTCGTTGTCGCGCACTTCCACTACGTCCTCTTTGGAACTGTGGTATTTGCGATGTTCGCAGGCTTCTATTTCTGGTGGCCTAAATTCACCGGTCGCATACTCAACGAACGTCTTGGAAAGATTCACTTCTGGACTCTCTTCTTTGGCTTTCACATCACCTTCTTGGTGCAGCATTGGCTAGGAATTAAGGGCTTTCCTCGTCGATACGCTGATTACCTAGCAACAGATGGATTTACTGGGATGAATATGCTTTCTACAGTTGGTTCATTCCTACTCGCCCTTTCGATGATTCCATTCTTCATGAATGTATGGATTACACGTAAGTCACCAAAAGTCGAGGTAGATGACCCATGGGGTTACGGTTCTTCCCTTGAATGGGCAACGACTTGCCCACCCCCACGTCACAACTTCTTATCTATGCCACGTATTCGGTCAGAACGTCCGGCCTTTGATCTTCACCATCCGCACATTAAGACTGAAGGTCACTAAGTATGAAAGCTAATTGGAAACTCTTCTCATTACTTGCGATCTTCTATGTAATCATGACGGTGATTTACTGGTTTGTTGGAGGAGAACCCGTAGGCATCACCGGCATGCTTCTTTCAGCATGCTTGGCAGGAATGGTCGGTTTCTATCTCTGGTTCACTCAGAAAAGGATTGGCTCTGCGATTCCCTCTGATAATGATGATGCGGAAATTGCTGACGATGCTGGCGAGCTCGGTTTCTTTAGCCCGCATTCATGGTGGCCCCTACCAGTAGGGCTGAGTGCAACGGCTCTCAGCTTGGGTTTAATTATCGGATGGTGGTTAGTACTTATTGCGCTTGGCGCACTTGTCATGAGCATCATCGGAATGGTGACCGAGTACGAAAAGCCAATTTCTCAACATTAATTGCCTGGTAATCGTTTCTTTATGAAGAAACTTACTATCGCGGCTCCGTGGATATTTACCATCATCTGGAGCTCTGGTTTTGTCGTTGCAAAGTATGCCTTCGCTGATGGGGATTCGCTTTACTTTCTTGCACTGAGATTATTACTGGCTGCGGTTATTTTATTCATCTTAACTGTAGCTTTAGGCCAATCTCTTGTACTTACTAGAAGTGACATAGTGGCTACGGTATTGATTGGATTATCGCTACATGGTCTCTATTTAGGAGGCGTCTGGTATGCAATTGAACTAGGCGCGCCCGCTGGACTTTCTTCTGTCATTACAAGTCTGCAACCAATTCTTGTCTCTCTGCTTGCGGTCAGACTCTTAGCTGAGCCGTTAACTAAGCGACAGTTGCTTGGTCTGCTATTCGGCTTGTCAGGTGTAGTTCTTGTAGTACTTCCCAAGTTAACGGGAGCAGATGCCTTCACCGCAGAATCACTTTCTCTTCTGGTTCTGGCTCTCATTGGAAGCACAATTGCTACTCTCTTGCAGAAGAAGATTGGTCATTCGATACCGCTCATGATTGGCACGACGTATCAGTTCATGGTGGCTGGGGTGGTGATGCTTGCGATATCAATCGCACGTGGTAGAACGCGATTTGAATTAACCCACACATCTTTTTGGACGATGACGTGGGCAGTGTTGGTCACCTCAATTGCCGCTGTTCTGTTATTGCTGTGGTTACTCAACAATGGGTCAGCAGCGAAGGTTTCTAGCCTTCTCTACCTAGTCCCACCAATGGCAGTTTTGCAGGGCTACTTTCTATTTCAAGAGAAGGTACAGGCGATAGGAATAGTTGGCATCATCCTCACCGCTTTGGGAGTCGCACTCGTCATTCAAAGTTAAAGGTGATTAGATAACGCCCATGACAAATGCAAGCGTAAATCCAGAACGTGGCAAAGAAGTCTTTGCCACCGATCGCGCCAACGTGTTTCACTCCTGGAGCGCTCAAGCTCAGATCGCACCTTTGCCCGTTGCAAGTGGCCAAGGGAGCTATTTTTGGGATTTTGACGGAAAAAAGTATTTGGATTTTTCTTGCCAACTAGTTTTCACCAATATCGGGTTCCAACATCCCAAGGTTGTTAAGGCGATACAAGATCAGGCAGGTTTGCTCTCTACGGTAGCACCACAACATGCTAATGAAGCGCGCGGTGAAGCAGCCAAACGAATAGTTGCCCGAGCTGGGAGGCAGCACAACAAGGTTTTCTTTACAAATGGCGGTGCGGATGCTGTTGAAAATGCCATCCGCATGGTGCGTCTTCACACCAACCGACATAAGGTTCTCTCTTTCTATCGCAGTTATCACGGAAATACATCCGCGGCGATTGCCTCAACGGGTGACCCACGACGTTGGCCTAATGAATATGCATATGGCCATGTGCACTTTTTCGGACCTTATCTCTATCGATCTGCCTTCTGGGCAACGAGCGAAGAAGAAGAGTGCAAGCGCGCTCTCGAACATCTAGAACAAGTCATTATCTTTGAAGGTCCTACAACTATCGGTGCGATTCTTATCGAATCTGTGGTGGGGACGGCGGGAGTTCTCTTGCCTCCAGCCGGTTATCTCGAGGGAGTGCGTGCGCTCTGTGACAAATACGGAATTAAGTGGATTGCAGACGAAGTTATGGCGGGATTCGGCCGCACCGGTAAATGGTTTGCCTATCAACACTCAAATGTTGAGCCCGATTTGATTGTCTTCGCTAAGGGTGTAAACAGCGGTTATGTTCCTCTCGGGGGAGTGATTATTAGCGATGAAATTGCTAAAACATTTGATGATCGAGTCTTTCCTGGGGGACTTACCTACAGCGGTCACCCATTAGCCTGCGCCGCCGCTGTAGCAACTCTCGATGTCATGGCAGATGAAAAGATTGTGGAAAATGCTGCCGATATAGGCGAGAGAGTCATTAAACCCCTACTGATTGAACTACAGGCTAAACATAAGGTGATTGGCGAGATACGTGGTCGTGGCGTCTTTTGGGCGCTTGATTTGGTCAAGGATCGTAAGACGCGCGAACCACTAGCTCCATACGGTGGCACCAGCCCAGCAATGACTGAGTTGGTTGCTGCATGTAAGAAATTAGGGCTGATGCCATTTACCAATTACAGCCGGATGCATATATGTCCACCATGCAATGTCAGTGAATCAGAGATTCGTGAAGGCTTTGCGATTCTCGACCAAGCGTTTGCGACAATCGCGTCCCACTACACCGGCGAATAGGGAGAACTCCAGCGCTCCCTGAGAGAGCGAGCGGGTGTGGGTTTAGTGGTGACCTTCCAGTTCACGACGCTCTGTCTCTGTCGCCTTTGGCACTGCCACAGCATGAGCGCGGGAAAGTCGATTACGAATCTTGTTTCGTAGCGCAGCTGGGCGACGTACACCCGCTTCATCAACTTCAGGAAGTTCAAGAGGTGCAATCTGTTCATGAGAAGTCAGCAACCATGCCTTTTCTGGGCTAATTGGCTCGTGAACTTCGACAAATTCACCATTTGGCATGCGAACAAGTCTTCCGGTCTCGCGTCCATGGAGTACTAGCTCTCGATCCGCACGTTGCAGCGAGAGGCAGATTCGTTTAGTAATGATAAATGCAAGCGGAGGCAAGACGATGATTCCGATTCGTGCAAACCACATCATCTGGTTGATTGTTAAATCAAAATGGGTTGCGATGATGTCATTGCCACCGTTGATGAGTGAGACCAAGGTGAAGGTAAGCGCCATAGCACCGATTGCGGTGCGGTTAGGGGCATTACGTGGGCGATCAAGAAGGTGATGTTCGCGCTTGTCACCAGTCATCCAACTTTCGATAAATGGATAGAGCGCAAGGCCGGTGAACATAATTCCAGGAAGAATTAAACCTGGAATCAAAATGTTCCAAGAGATTGTGTAGCCAAAAAGATATGTTTCAAGTGGTGGCGCCAT
>JACCDK010313058.1_pt1 | contig 30125 bp, 27 predicted proteins | sample 7445871 | NCBI WGS metagenome assembly JACCDK01 (sample SAMN15323436, study PRJNA562643) | freshwater metagenome | isolation source: river surface water | place: USA:Blue River Watershed | collected 2017-08-15 | reverse complement strand
TATTTTGAAAATTTTTCGCAATCGATTGTTTGAAGAGAAAAAAACATTTTCTATTTTTCGGAGGTATTCATGAATTGAATATCTACAATAGGTTTAATAGGTTTGAGAGCAGGAAAAGGTCGGAATTGTATTCCGGCCTTTTTTAATTTGGCTATTTTCAATTTAATTGAACATTAGATTGATTCTCAATTACTACTAATGACTATTGATCACCTCAAAGCCTTACTTCAGCATGCATTTACCAAGGAATTACCAGGGAGGGAGGCGCATGTAAAAATGGCTCCTCAGCCACTTGATTTACGCAGATTTACTACAACGTTTGCTGAGCCTCCTAAAAAAAGTGGGGTTTTACTTTTGTTTTACCCAGACGAAGGGGCGGTGTACTTTCCCTTGATCAAACGGCCCCAGTATCCTGGAGTGCATAGTGGCCAGGTGGGTTTTCCAGGTGGAAAAATGGAGCCTTCTGATCCGGACATCCTTTTTACTGCCTTACGTGAAGCAGAAGAGGAAATTGGGATAGAGTCCGGCAAAGTAGAGGTCCTTGGGCGTCTATCGGATCTTTTCATTCCCACGAGTAATTTCCTAGTAACCCCTGTGGTTGGTTTGATGCTGGAGAAGCCGAATTTAGTTCCCGAGCAGCGTGAGGTAGCACGAATTATTACTACAGAAGTGATTTCCCTTTTTCATCCCGAGGTTAGGAAGCAAACCCAGCTTGCTGTAGGAGGAGGGACCTACTTGGATACTCCTTATTTCGCAGTAGAGTATGAGGTGGTTTGGGGGGCTACTGCGATGATTTTAAGTGAACTTATTCAGGTTTTGGATCAAAAATCTGCCATTGGGATGGCTTTTTAGTCAATTGTTGGTAATGTTGTAGACGATAACCTTACGTATATGCAGGAGCAAACTAGTCCCTTTTTAACCAATGATGCGGTAGTTTTTGGTCTTTTAATGACCATTCTAGCTTTTGTTTTTGCCTCATCGGCGAGCAAACATCCCTTTTGGGTTAAGTTTTATACGTATGTACCCACGGTATTGCTTTGTTATTTTATTCCTGCTGTTTTCAATTCTTTGGGAATCATTTCTGGAGAATCTTCTAATCTTTACAAAGTTGCCTCGCGCTATTTATTGCCCGCTTCATTGGTCTTGTTTACCATAAGTGTGGATCTCAAAGGTATCCTCCGTCTTGGTCCCAAGGCATTGACCCTATTTCTTGCAGGAACGGTTGGGATTGTACTTGGTGGGCCAGTTTCCATGCTACTAGTAGGCTGGATTCACCCTGATTTGTATGCCGGTACTGGGCCAGATGAGATTTGGAGAGGATTATCTACCATAGCAGGTAGTTGGATTGGAGGAGGGGCTAATCAAACTGCCATGTTGGAAGTTTTTGGGGCGAGTCCTACCCTTTTTGGGCAGATGATTGCAGTAGATGTGTTGATTGCAAATTTCTGGATGGCTATCCTTTTGTTTTGGGCGGCAAAGCCAGAAAAATTAGATAAATTTTTTAAAGCAGATACAAGGGCTATTTATGCCCTTCGTGATCGGATAGCAAAAATGCGGGAGAGTACCATTCAGATTCCGAGCATAAAAGATATGCTACTTATTTTAGGTATAGGATTTGGAGTAACAGGCTTGTCCCACTGGTTTGCGGACTTTTTGGCACCTTGGTTTGAAACGAATCATCCTGAATGGAATCAATATTCGTTGAACTCCGCATTTTTCTGGATTGTGGTGATCGCTACCGCCATTGGATTGGTGTTGTCATTCACTAAAGCTCGAGATTTGGAGGGAGTTGGTGCCTCTCGAATGGGTTCTGTTCTCCTCTATGTGTTGGTGGCTACTATCGGCATGCAGATGGATTTAGGAGCCATTTTGGATAATCCCATCTTATTTCTGATAGGATTTATTTGGATTTTATTTCATGCCTCAGTCATGATCTTTGTTGCTTGGTTGATCAAGGCGCCCTTCTTCTATGTGGCTGTGGGTTCGCAAGCAAATGTAGGAGGGGCGGCATCTGCCCCAATCGTTGCTTCTGCCTTCGATCCGTCATTGGCGCCAGTAGGTGTTCTTTTGGCCGTGCTTGGCTATGCCATTGGTACCTATGGAGCTTACTTGAGCGGATTGATGATGCAGTGGCTTTCTGGACTGTAATTCAGCCTTGAATTTGTTATGGATTTCTAAGCTGTCTGGCATTCATCTCCAATTCGGAAAAGGTTTGGTTCTTTAAATAAACTAGGCTTTTGGATAGTATGCCTTTAAAATTGGCAATTCCCATTATTTTTGTGCTGTAGCTTTCTTAAGCTTTATTGTATGGTATCTAGACTCCTTCTTCTAATTTCATTGCTTCTATTGGGAGATGGGCTTCAGGCACAAAGATTTTTAGCAAATCGATCTTCTTTTTATGCGTTTACAGGTACCTCAGGAGCCAATCTAAGTCAATTCAATGACCTGCTTGAAGAACGAGGAATTCTTCCAGTTCAAAATAAATATACCTCCTTTGGATTGGGCTACCATGCCAGAATGAATGATTTTATTTTTGGTTTTGAGTTGTCCCAACACCAAAGCAGGGAGGCAGAAATTGAAGCCCATCGGTTTCAATACCGCACCTCTCGCTCCTTAGTGAATCTCGGCTATTCCCTGACTGAAGAAGGAAAGTTTCAACTGATCCATTACTTGTCACTAGGCTTGGGTTACATGAATGTGCAAATGCTTCCAAAGGAGCAATCCCAAGACTTGACAACATTCCTCAAAAATCCAGGACAAGGATTTATTTTGAGAGAAAATGACATCCAAAAAGGGACGGGGAATTATGGTAATTTTTTAACTGAAATTGGATTCCAACTCTCCTATGATTTCCCCATTCCCAATCGAAAGGAAGCACTTGTGGTGATCGCCAAAGCAGGATATGCCTTTAGTCCTTTTGAGGACAGCTGGAACTTGAATGGAATATCCTTCGATAATGCGCAAGCAGGGGCGTTTTTTAGAGTAGGAACTGGGATAAGTCTTCCGGACCGCAATTTTTTTTACAAGGATGCGACGATTGGCATCTCCATGCTTCGAGGCTTTTATTTTTCCAAGCCAGAAAAATTCAATTCTTATCTACGGGAAGAGGGGTACCAAGCCTTTGAAGGTTTACCATCTCAGTTAGGACTTCGTATTTTAGGAGAAACAGATGGCCTACTCTATGGGATGGATGTGTTTAATGTAGCACAACATGGTCGGGCAAGTACGACACAGTCGCATAGTTTGAATAGCCTTCGGATCTATGCCAATGTGGGTAAAAAATTCTTTCAATATAAAAATTGGGGGGTAGGGGCACTTGGAGGCCTTGGTTATGGCAACTTGAGGTATTCACTCCTTCAAGATAGAAAGCCCGATTTTCCAGCTTTACTGGATAATCGAAATTACGATGGCTACCTGCGCAATTCAGGGATATTTATCAAGCCTGAGGCCTTGCTAGAATATGGCTTGCCCATGACGAAGAGAAAGCTTTTTGATTTGGTTTTTACAGCTTCCGCAGGATATGAACTGGCTTTTCCCGGATTCAAACTCGGAGGGGTGTCCATGAATTCATACCAGTCTGGTCCCTTCATGTCGTTAGGGGTAGGAATTCGTCCCTAATCACATTCTGTTTTTTTTAAAACTATTTTTCTGGGTAAAAAAGGGGTAAATCCTTCGGTTATATGGATTTTAGTCCTACTTTTGTGATTACTTATCGAGAAAGACCGAGGGATGGGCCCTACGACGTCTTAGCAACCTGTAATCAAGGTGCTAACTCCCCTCTTGGATATGCCAAGAATAGATGAGAAGAACAGTAAATTGACCTACTTTTCTCCGTGTTTTGCTCGATTAGTTTTTTGAACGTAACCAACAAATGAGACAAAACAGAACGGAACAGCTGCTCCAAGCAGTTAAAAACAGAATCTTAATCTTAGACGGTGCCATGGGTACCATGATTCAGCGCTACACGCTGACTGAAGAAGATTTTCGAACTCCAGCATTAAAAAACCATCCCAAGTCATTAAAAGGCAATAACGACCTACTTTCTTTAAGTAGACCGGATATCATTCGTGCGATCCACAAGGAATACCTAGAGGCAGGTTCGGACATCATTGAAACGAATACTTTTTCAGGAACTACCATTGCTCAGGAAGATTATGGATTGCCTCACCTGGCCTATGCCATCAATTTTGAATCCGCAAAAATCGCTCGTGAGGTTGCAGATGCATTCACGGAGACTACCCCAGACAAACCTCGCTTTGTAGCGGGTGCGATGGGTCCGACCAACCGTACTGCATCTATCTCTCCAGATGTAAATGATCCAGGATACCGCGCCATTACTTTTGATCAATTGGCAGAAGCCTATGCGGAGCAAGTGAGAGGTTTATTGGATGGAGGAGCAGATATTATTTTGGTGGAAACAATTTTTGACACGCTCAATGCCAAGGCGGCACTCTATGCCATCCAAGAAGTGTATGAGGAGCGCGCTATTCCACTTGACCCTCGAGAGGGTGGGATTCCGATTATGATTTCTGGAACCATCACAGATGCTTCTGGACGAACGCTCTCTGGACAAACTACCGAGGCCTTCTTGATTTCAGTTTCTCATGTGCCCTTGTTCTCAGTAGGCCTCAATTGTGCTTTGGGAGCCAAGGAATTGCGCCCTTACCTTAAAGTACTAGCGCAAGAGGCCCCATTTTACGTCTCTGCCTATCCCAATGCTGGTTTACCTAATGAATTTGGTGCTTATGATCAAGGAGCCAATGAAATGGCGGATCAAGTACGTGACTTTTTGAAAGAAGGGATGCTGAATATTCTAGGGGGCTGTTGCGGCACTACTCCCGATCATATTCGCGCATTGGCACAATTGGCAGCAGAATTTAGCCCAAGACAAATTGATCAACTTACGGAAGAGGAGGAGCAACATGCCTAAGCAAAACTATTTAAAGATATCTGGACTTGAGCCTTTGGTATTTACACCCACGCTCAACTTTGTAAATATTGGGGAACGAACCAATGTCACAGGATCCAAAAAGTTTGCTCGCCTGATCCTAAATGGACAATACGACGATGCCTTGGATATCGCCTTAGATCAGGTTCGTGGTGGAGCGCAGGTATTGGATGTTTGTATGGATGAGGGGATGCTTGATGGGGAATACGCCATGGTTCGCTTTCTTAATTTGATTGCCTCTGAACCTGAAATCAGCCGAATTCCTATCGTGATTGATAGTTCCAAGTGGAGCATCATTCTTGCAGGCTTGAAGTGTGTGCAAGGAAAAGGAATTGTGAATTCTATTTCTTTGAAAAATGGGGAAGAAGAGTTTATTCATCAGGCGAAAACCATCAAGAAATTTGGTGCAGCAGTGGTGGTCATGGCTTTTGATGAGCAAGGACAGGCAGATACTTACGAGCGTCGCATTCAAATCTGTGAGCGAAGCTATCGGATTCTGGTGGATCAGGTGAAGTTCAATCCCCAAGACATCATTTTCGATCCCAATATCTTTCCGGTAGCCACCGGCATGGATGAGCACCGAAAAAATGCAATTGACTTTTTCAATGCAACACGCTGGATCAAACAAAATCTACCAGGAGCCAAGGTAAGTGGAGGAGTTAGTAACGTATCGTTTTCCTTCCGAGGAAACGATCCCGTGCGTGAAGCCATGCACGCTGCATTCCTTTACCATGCGATCCAACATGGAATGGACATGGGAATTGTCAACCCCTCCATGTTGGAGGTGTATGCCGATATCGATAAAGAATTATTGGAGCGAGTGGAAGATGTGTTGTTTGACCGCAGAGCTGATGCCACAGAACGACTACTTGACTTTGCTGAAACGGTCAAGTCTGCCGATAAAAAAGAAGTGGTCAACGAGGCTTGGAGGTCAGCTCCAGTAGCCAAGAGAATTGAACATGCTTTGGTGAAAGGGATCTTGGACTTTATTATTGAGGATACCGAGGCAGCACGCCTTGAATTGGTCAATCCATTGAAAGTAATCGAAGGCCCTTTGATGGATGGGATGAATGTGGTAGGGGACTTGTTTGGTGAAGGAAAAATGTTTCTCCCTCAAGTAGTCAAATCTGCTCGTGTCATGAAAAAAGCAGTGGCTTACCTAGAGCCGTTTATGCCGCTTCCTGAAGAGGGTCAAGAAGCATCTTCCTTAAAGAAGATTCTTCTAGCCACCGTAAAAGGCGACGTACATGACATTGGTAAAAACATCGTTGGCGTAGTCTTGGCTTGCAACAGCTACCAAATCATCGACTTAGGGGTGATGGTGGATGCTCAGAAAATCATCGATGAAGCGATAAAAAATAAGGTAGACATCATTGGATTGAGTGGTTTGATTACCCCGTCTCTCGATGAAATGGTCAATGTGGCTTCTGAAATGGAGCGCCAAGGCCTTACTATTCCTTTACTTATCGGCGGAGCCACTACTTCAAGAATTCATACCGCGGTAAAAATTGACCCGATGTATTCGGGCGCTGTGGTCCACGTCAGTGATGCAAGTAAGTCAGTGCCGATTGCAGGGGAGTCTATTTCTCCAGAAACTAAAGATTCTTTCCGAATTCAACTGAAGGAAACCTATCGACAACTTCGAGAAGAGCACGAAGCAAAACAGACGGTGAAGCAGTTGATCAGCTATGAAGAGGCAAAAAATAATCCTGTATCCATTAATTGGGAGGGAACATTCCCTGTTGCTCCAAAGGTATTGGGAAGAACTGTCCTTGAGGACCTTGATTTAACGGTTCTTCGTGAATACATTGACTGGACACCTTTCTTCAGTACTTGGATGCTCGCAGGCAAGTATCCTAAAATTCTGAAAGACGAGGTGGTAGGAGAAGAGGCCACCAAATTGTTTGCAGAAGCGCAAACAATGTTGGACGCGTTGATCCAAGAGAAGTGGCTTTCCGCCAAAGCTGTATTTTCCTTGTTCCCTGTAAAGCGAGTAGAAGACGATGCGGCTGTATTGGATGCATCTGGAAATAAAATTGCAAGCTTCCACTTTCTAAGACAACAAGGCAAGAAAGGCAAGGGAGTTCCTAACCGTTCGTTGGCAGACTATTTGCATCCCGATCAGGTAGATTACATGGGTTGCTTTGCGGTAACAGCTGGATTGGGCATGGAAACCAAGCTCGCCGAATTTCAGGCTGCAGGAGACGATTACAATGATATTATGTTTAAAGCATTGGCTGATCGATTGGCTGAAGCTGCGACTGAATACTTGCATGAGCAAGTTCGTAAATCGTACTGGGGCTATGCCACAACAGAGCAGTTGGACAATGAATCCTTAATTCAGGAAAATTATGTAGGGATTCGTCCTGCGCCCGGTTACCCAGCTTGTCCAGAGCATTCGGAGAAGGTGACTATTTCTGAACTCTTAGATCTAGAAAATACCATTGGAATTACCTTGACTTCCAGCTATGCAATGTATCCGACTAGTTCCGTTTCTGGGTTCTTCTTTGCACACCCTGAAAGCAGCTACTTTGGATTAGGAAAAATTGGCGCTGATCAGGTAGCCAGTTATGCCAGTCGAAAGGGCATCACTCTACAAGCTGCTGAGCGCTTATTATCCTCAAATTTGGCCTATACGCCGACTGAAATTCTTGAGACTGTAGCACAATGAAAATTACTGAACACTTAGCAAAGGCAAAAAGCACCCTTTTTTCCTTTGAAATCCTCCCTCCACTGAAAGGTCAAAGTTTGAAGGAACTTCTGGAAGGAATTTCTCCATTGATGGAGTTTAACCCACCATTTGTGGATGTTACCTACCACCGGGAGGAGTACATCTACAAGAAGCATCCCAATGGACTATTGGAAAAGGTAAGCACTAAAAAGCGACCTGGAACTGTTGGAATCTGCGCGGCTTTGATGAATCGTTTTGATGTGGATGCGGTGCCTCATGTCCTTTGTGGAGGCTTTACCAAAGAGGAAACGGAAAACTTGCTGATCGATCTTGATTTTATTGGAGTTGAAAATGTGTTGGCTCTTCGTGGGGATGCTCCAAAAGCAGAACGGTTTGAAGCAGAGCCTAATGGTCATTCCTTTGCCAGTCAACTGGTAGAACAAGTGATTCACATGAATCAGGGAAAGTATTTGCATGAAGAAACAGAGCCTAGCTTCCAGACTGATTTTTGTGTGGGTGTAGCAGGCTATCCAGAAAAGCATTTTGAGGCGCCAAGCCTCAAGTTTGACCTCAACTACCTGAAAGAGAAAGTTGATAAGGGTGCTAGCTATGTAGTTACCCAGATGTTTTTTGACAACAAAAAATACTTTGACTATGTGGCCAAGGTGCGGGAGGCAGGGATAACTATTCCCATTATCCCTGGGATCAAACCCATTACCACTTTGGGTCAGATCACTGCTTTACCGAGGTCTTTCTTTTTGGATTTTCCAGATGAGTTGACCGATGCGCTTCTAAAATGCACGACCAATGCTCATGTAAAGGAAGTGGGAATTGAATGGGCGATAAAGCAGTGTAAGGAATTGATGGCGGCAGAGGTGCCCAGCCTGCATTTTTACACGATGAGTAAGGCAGAGACTACCTATAGAGTTGCGAAAGAACTTTTCTAAGTATACTCGAAAAGATTAAAAAAGGGGCTTTTGCCCCTTTTTTGTTGGAGTAGATACACAAGTTCTTCGCTAGAATCTCCCAATAAAGGAAAAGGGAAGGGATTCCTTTTTATTTTCAGTATCTTGCCCACCTTTTCAAGTAGAATAAGATTCCCTATCGAATTAGTTTCAATCATGCTCGAATCACCTACCAATTCTAAAGTTATTCAGCTTCGAATTCTTCGAAAATTTCACAGGTGGCTAGGGATTCCATTGCTCTTATTTTTTCTTGTTATTGGCATTACCTCTATTCTATTAGCTTGGAAAAAGAAAGTTGAGCTATTGCCTCCGACCTTAGCGAGCAAGGTGGAGCAAGGAACCTGGATTTTGCCTTCAGAGATGGTACGCATTGGAGAGGAGGAAATGAAAAAAATTGGGCTAGATTCTGAAGTAGATCGGATTGATATTCGCCCAGACAAGGGTACAGCCAAAATTACATTCAAAACCCATTTTACTGAAGTCCAGGTAGATGGATATTCGGGTGAGGTGCTGTCTATTGGGACTCGTCATTCCGATTGGATCGAAAAAGTGCATGACGGAAGTATTATAGATTACTATACCACTGGTGAAGAGGGTGCAAAACTTACTTATTCCACCTTGGTATCCTTTGGATTGATTTTTCTTGCGCTAAGTGGGTTTTATTTGTGGTATTATCCGAAGCTAATTCGGAAAATGAAGGAATAGGGAAATTCAGGAGTTTCATTTTGAGCTCTTCACTTTCATTTTTACTCAACCGAGGAGTTTGTATTTTTTTCCGGGTAGGGATTTGATGATTCCTTCAAATTCAAGTGAAAGAAGTGTTGCTGATAGGATTCCTAATGGAATTTGGTTGGCAAAAGCCAATTGATCCAATTCCGAATCGCCTTGGGTTTGGAGGTGGGTGAGTATTTTAATTTCCAAGGCTGCTCTTGTTGAAAAATCTTGGACTATTTTGGTTGTGTGTGCTTCGCCAGATTTGGACCAGTGTAAGGCTTCTGCGAGATCGTTTGGTCCTGTGTAGATGGCTGCTTTCATTCTTTTGATGAGCTGATTGCAGCCTTCCGAAAAGGGCGCTTGCAAATTTCCAGGAACGGCAAATACTTCCTTGTGGTACCCGAAAGCTAGTTCAGCTGTAATCAATGCCCCACCTTTTTCTGCAGCTTCTACCACCAAAACTGCGTCAGACAATGCGGCAATGATTCGATTTCTTGCGGGAAAATTCCCAGGCAACAAAATCGAACCGGGCGCATATTCACTGATTAAGGCACCATTTTCAAGGACCATTTGTTCAGCAATTGCCTTGTGAGCGGATGGATAGATCAAGTGGATGGGGGAACCCATCACGGCAAGCGTGGGCAATCCCAAGTGCAAAGCAGTTCGGTGGGCTTCGACGTCAATACCATAGGCCAATCCTGAGACGATGCTTGGTTGGTAAGGAAGCAAGTCTTCAATAATTTTTTTGGTGCTAGTTTTGCCATAGGGAGTTGCACTGCGTGTACCTACAATTCCTACTGTTCGAGCTGTGTTAAAATTAGCTTTGCCTTTCGTAAAAAGTAGCACTGGAGCATCTGCAATAGCTTTTAGGCGACTGGGAAACTCCTCATCTAAAGATGTAAGTAAGCGGTACCCTTCTTGCTCTTGATTAGTAAGAAGGGTGACAGCTCTCGAAAGTAGGGAGGCTTGCTGCTGTTGAATTTCAAGCAATCTCCTCCCAATTCTGGGAATTTTGATCACTTTGGTTTTAGGCAACGAAAAGAAAGCAAGGGCAGAACCTGCGTAGGATACGATTGCTTTGAATAAGATAGGTCCAACTTTTGGCGCTAAGGCGAGGGCGATAAAAAAAAGTTTATCCTCCGGTATTGGATCGAGTTTGGAGTTCATGCTTCAGGTTGATTAAAAAATCCTTGAGTTCCTGAAGTTTTTGAACTGCGGCTACTTTATCAAATCCCTGTTTCTTCCCTGATGCGATCACTTCTTGGGCGCCTTGAAGCGTGTATCCCTTTTCTTTGACCAGGTGGTACACGTAGCGAATCTTTTGGATGTCGTCTTGGGTGTATCGTCGATTGCCTTTTTTATCCTTTTTAGGGCGGATGATATCAAATTCACCTTCCCAGTACCGAATAAGTGAGGCCGCAACTTTAAACATGTCGGCCACTTCTCCGATGGAAAAGTATTTTTTTTCTATTTCTCGCTCTTTGTAAGGCACTTGGAGATGATTTAAAGTAGTTCAGTCTTCAGACAAGGCTCCAGTGAAGGAGGATGAAAAAAGATAGTGTAAAATAAGAAAAATGTTGAGGAATTTTGATAGTTACCCACGCAATTTTTTTTGATAAAAGGGGAGGATTCTTGAACCTACAACTTTAGGGAATAGAGACTCCTTAGGATAAGGAAGACCTATTTCAATGATTGTATGCCGCTTAGCGATTGAGTACTTGAAGCATTTGTACGGCTGCAAGGCCTGCTGTTTCGGTTCGTAATCTGCTTTTTCCAAGCGAAACAGGCTGAAATCCATGTTCAAATGCCAGTTGAATCTCTTTGGGGTCAAAATCACCTTCGGGCCCAATTAAGACGAGGTATTTTCCGCTAGATTTAGCTAAGTCTAGGAGGTGGTGGCTATGATTTTCATCTACGTAGGCTATGAATTTTTGAAAATCAACAAATTCAGCAGATTGAAGAAGCTCACTCAATTTGGTTGACCCATTCAGAGCTGGTGTTCTCCACTTGATGCTTTGTTTGCAAGCAGAAATGATTTTTTTATGGAGCCGATCAATTTTCAAAAAACTTCGTTCTCCATGCATCGTATCCAACAGGGTAAGTTCATGAAACCCAATTTCCGTGATTTTTTCTACCATCCACTCCATGCGGTCTGGACTTTTGGTAGGTGCAATGGCTAGGTGGATGTAGAAGGGATCGATCTCTGCTTCTTTGGAAGACAACACCGTCAAACTCGCTTTTTTGGGATCTGCTTGATCTAGTACGCAGGTATAGAGCATCCCTTTCCCATCTGTCAATAGGATTTGATCTCCCTTTTTTTTACGAAGTACGCGGACTAAATGCTTTGATTCTACCTCAGTGAGAAAAGTGGTAGGGGAGTTGATCGAATCTTGGAAGAAAAGCTGCATGCGGTTTGAACAATTCTAGAACACAAAAAAAGCACATTTCAGTAAGAAATGTGCTTTTAAAGATTTTTAAAGATAAAGGGATTAGCCTTTTGAAATCTCCATATTGACCGTTCTGCCTTTGATGGTGTTGTTTTTCATTACGCGAACTACATGTTCTGCATCCTTGTGAGGAACATCTACAAAGGAGAAGTTGTCAAAAATGTCAATGCCTCCAATGCTTTTTCCAGGAAGTCCTGCTTCCCCAGCAATAGCACCGACAATGTCATTTGGACGGATGAAGTCTTTCTTGCCTAGATTTAAGAACAATCGAGTCATATTGGCATCTCGTGTACGTTCTACTCGAGGCGCAAAGTCACGTCCACCTTCTCTCCGGTCTCCAAAGCGGCTTCCGCCTTCTTTTCGGTCTCCGAATCTGCTGCCGCGATCAAATCGCTCACCAGATCTTCCACCTTCTCTGCGATCACCAAATCGCTCACCACCACGTCCACCTTCTCTTCTGTCTCCAAATCTAGACTCGCGTCCACCATCACGTCCACCTTCTCTTCTGCGGTCTCCGTAAGCAGGAGCCTCGATTCCAAAGTCTTGCTCCTTCATCTCTTTGACGGTATCGCCCATGACAAGTTTGATCAATCCTAAGGAGATTTGTTCCTGAGTCAACCCCTCAGCAAGCATCTGCCCGATGGTCGCTTCAAACAATTGGTTATCTTCCTCTTTGCTCAATGCACGGTGTACGTCCTTGATAAACTGAGTTTTCTTTAGCTCAACTAACTCCGCTACCGATGGAGGAGTCATTTTATTGATGGTTGCTTTGGTGTATCTTTCCAAATCTCTGAGCTTCATCATCTCTCTACGGCCAGTGATGAAGGTAATGGCAGTCCCGGATTTGCCGGCACGGCCTGTTCTTCCGATTCGGTGTACGTAATACTCCTCATCCAATGGGATGTCAAAGTTGAACACCGCTTCCACGTTGTCTACGTCGATGCCTCGAGCAGCTACGTCTGTGGCTACCAATACGGTGCACAAACCTTTTCTGAACTTACCCATCACCTTGTCACGTTGCGCCTGAGAAAGGTCTCCGTGAAGTGCTTCAGCGAGGATTCCTCGAGCGCCAAGCGACTCGGTTACCTCGTCTGTCATCCGCTTGGTATTGCAGAATACCACGCTCAATCCATAATTGTGAATGTTCATTAAGCGAGCCATCAGTTCCATCTTCAAGGAAGACTTTACTTCATAGAATACTTGATCGATTTTAGCAACCGTCAATTCGTTTTTGGCAACTTTGATGATTTCTGGTTCGGTTTGATACTTGCGAGTCAAGTCTAAGATAGGCTTGGCCATGGTGGCCGAGAAAAAGACAGTTTGTCTCTCCTCCGGCATTTCTTGCAAAATTGCTTCAATATCGTCTCTAAAGCCCATATCTAGCATTTCATCTGCCTCATCCAAGACAATGATACCCGCATCTTCCAATCGAAGCGTTCCTCTGTTGATGTGGTCCTGAACACGACCAGGTGTTCCTACGACGATCTGTACACCTTTCTTTAGCACACGAATCTGCTTGTCAATGGATTCGCCTCCGTAAATGGCTACAGAATTAATTTTCTTATGGTATTTAGCCAATTTTTGGATTTCTCCTTCTACCTGAACCGCTAGTTCGCGGGTAGGGCATAGGATAATCGCTTGTGGCTTGTTAAAGTCAGCATCCACCAAATCGATGATTGGAATTGCGAATGCAGCAGTTTTACCAGTACCTGTTTGTGCTTGACCGATTAGATCACGGCCCTGCAAAACGAAAGGTATGGCTTGTTGTTGAATGGGGGAAGGTTGGGTGTAGCCCATCTCTTCCACGGCCCGTAAGATTTCTTCCGAAATCCCCAGGTCTGAGAATTTGATTGTGTTATCCATGATGTTGTCCTTACTTTTTCTTGCCATGGTATCCTAAATCCCAGACAAGCAACAGCAAGGACTCACGGCACGAAAAATAGCTATGTCAAAATTGACGATGCAAAAGTAAGTAGAAATATTTTGTAAACCAAGGGTAGGGCCGAAGTATTTAGAATATTCTATAGAATTGAGGGGGTTTAAGCGAAATATATTTGGTAGAAGGGGGAAGGAAATACGAAATACGAGATACGAAGTACGGAACTAAAAAAATATCGAATGCTGAACGTCGAGTGCAGAATGCTGAAGTGAGGAAAGCGGGCGACTAGGCATGAAGGAAGCTACTAAGCTCAGCAGCATGTGTCTAATTTCTTGGCTCTCGGCTCTTGTTTCTCGATTAATATCGAATGCTGAACGCTGAGTGTAGAATGTCGAACAAAAAGTACAAAGTACAAAGTACCCTGTACCAAGTAGGAGGTACGAAGTACGAAATTTGTCATCAAGTTAATTTCGAACACCGAACACTGAGTGCAGAATTTAGAAGTTGAAAACTAGTTTCTAGTGTCAGCAGGCTGTTTAGTCTTGGCTCTTGTATCTCGGCTCTTGCTTCTTAAAAATCTTGGTACTTGGTACAATGTATTTTGTGCTATAAAAACGCTCGATCCCCTGTCGCTTCTTTGGTCATTTTTTCAGCTAAATCTTTACCCAAGTATCGGTCAATTAGCCCATGCGCAAGGTAGAGCACTGGTGTAAGAGCCATTGCTACAGTAAACTTATATACATAGTTAATGAGACCTACTGCTGCGATTTGTGGTAAACTCCAATTACCGAAAACATAAAAGGCGATCCCAAGCACCACAAAAGAATCGATGAACTGAGATACTAGCGTAGACCCGGTGGCGCGCAGCCAGATCATTTTTGGACCTGTAACTGCTCGAAGTTTTTGAAAAACATACACATCAATCAGCTGCCCGAGTAAAAAGGCGGTAAGTGAACCCACAATAATGCCTAAGCCTTGTCTAAAAATGGTATTAAAGGCATAGTCGATATCGAATTTAGTACCATCTGGCATGTTCTTGTTGACTTCCAACCAGAAACCTGCGGGTACTAAGGCTGTTACCAGGCTGATGACCACAAAAACATAGGTAATTAATCCTGCTGTCAAAAAGCTAATTTTCTGTACTCCTTTTTTACCAAAGTATTCGTTGATCAAGTCTGTTGTGATAAAGACCACTGGCCAAATCACTGCACCAGCAGTGAGATTAAAGTCTAGCACAAATTCCCCGAAGAAAGTCCATTGCACTGGTTCAAATCCAAGGCTACGTTCTCCCGAAAAAATCTTTACTCCGATTATTTCTGCCAGGATGGCATTGGTTAGAAAAATCGCTCCTAGGATGACAAATAAATTGGTCTTTCGACTTTGTGGGGATTCATTCATGATGTAGGTATGGGATAGGTGATTCCTTCTTCACTTAAGCTAGAATTCGGGAAAATGGTTTGCGCTTCAGCCAACAATTCATTTAAATCAGGATAGCGAGAAGAAAAATGGCCAAGTAGCAGTTTTCTCGCACCCGCAAGTTTTGCTATCTGGGCAGCTTGTATGGCAGTGCAATGGAAGGTTTCGGTGGCACGAAGACTTTCCGACTCCATGAATGTGGATTCATGGTAAAGCAGGTCCACTCCTTCAAAATAGGCTGTCAACGAAGGATTGAATGCTGTATCTGAACAAAAGGCATAACTTCTTACCGGAGCTAAGGGGTAGCAGTAGTCCTTAGCGCTGTAACTTGTACCGTTTGTATCCTGGTAATCTTTACCTAATCGCAGCTGTTGGATTGCTTCCAAGGATAGGGGACTTTCTAGGAGTTTAGATTTGATTAGTGAGCGGAGGCCTTCCTTTTCTTGAATAATAAATCCCGTGGTAGGGATTCGGTGCTCTAGGGGAAAACTTGAAACTGTAAATTGAGGATGCTCTAGTAGGATCACTTTTCCCTCGGTAGTCGTTTCCGTGAATTCCAAAGCGTAACTCAAGCGAGTTTGACTCCATCTAAAGTGAGTAGTAATGATTTCATCGAGTCCTCTAGGCCCAAAAATCCGTAAGGGATCTTTCCGCTTGGAAAGGTGGTAACTGGACAGTAGGCCGATTAATCCAAGGTAATGGTCTCCATGAAGGTGGGAGATAAAAATGGTTGAAATTTTGGATCCTTTGGCTTTGTATTTTTGCAATTGATGTTGTGTACTTTCCCCACAATCTAGTAATAAAAACTCCTGCCCAAATCGAATGACTTGGGCAGTATGATTTCTTCCATGCATTGGTATGGAAGAGGTGTTTCCTAGGATGGTAACCTCAAACTCTGGACTCAAGCGCCCTCCTCGTCTTCTCCTCCGTCAATCTCATGCATAAATACCATTTCCCCCGCTTCTTCCAAGTTGGCTACAAGACGGAGCTTTTTGTCAAGCATGGAGATCTTGAGTAACTTCATGACGTGATCACGCACTCCAGAGATCACAAAAATCCCTCCATTACGACCAAATTCACGATCTCCTACAAGCAGTGCACTCAGTCCACTGGAATCCACGTAGTGTACTTGACTCATGTCAAGAACAAGGTTAGAATATCCTTCGGCATGGATTGTCAGCAATTCAGACTTTAGTTTAGGAGCCAATAAGGAGTCAATTTTTTCTTCTAATGGAGAAAATACAACGTATTGCTCTTTTTTATCGATGGTATATTTCATGATTGTTTAGTTGGCTAGGTAATCTAGTATACTTTTTTCAATTCGTGTGGCAATGTTTTTGGTTTCTGCGCGAACAAAGGCCGTTCCCATAATCTTTTCAAACAACTCAATGTAGCGATCTGAAATGCTTTCTACAAGTTCATCGCTCATTTCTGGCACTACTTGTCCCTCTTTTCCTTGGAATCCGTTCGCAATCAGCCACTGACGGACAAATTCCTTAGATAATTGTTTTTGAGGAAATCCCTGCTTTTGGTTTTCTTCGTAGCCTTCCGCATAGAAGTAGCGGGAAGAATCCGGGGTATGGATTTCATCGATCAAGTAAATCTTACCATCTACTTTGCCAAATTCGTACTTGGTATCCACGAGAATCAACCCCTTTTCTTTGGCCATCTCTTGGCCGCGCTGGAATAGCGCACGGGTATATTTTTCTAGAATCAGGTAATCTTCTTCTGAGACAATGCCCTTCGCCAAAATTGCTTCCCTAGAAATGTCCTCATCATGCCCTTCAGACGCTTTGGTGGTAGGGGTGATAATTGGGGTAGGAAAGGCATCGTTTTCTCTCATTCCCTCAGGCATGGATACACCGCAAAGCATTCGCTTCCCCAAAGCATATTCCCGGGCAGCATGTCCCGCTAGGTAGCCACGAATTACCATTTCTACCTTGAAGGGCTCACAGCGCTTGCCAATGGTTACACTTGGATCTGGGGTGGCAGTTACCCAATTGGGGACCAAATCCGAAGTTGCTTTGAGGAAGCCTGCAGCAATTTGATTCAGTACTTGCCCTTTGTAGGGAATAGCGCGTGGAAGTACTACGTCAAAAGCAGAGATCCTGTCAGTTGCAACGACTACGAGCTCTTTTTCAAACATGTATACGTCGCGTACTTTACCCTTATAAAAGCCTTTCTGTCCTGGAAAGGTAAAATGAGTTTCTTTGATGGCTTTGCTCATGAAGAATTCGTTTGGGCAAAAATAGAAAAATCGATTTTGCTAGCGGTGAACTCGCAGGTTATTTATTGATTTTATTTCCAAGTTCATAGGTTTCCGTTCGTTCCAAGATTCCTTTGGTATCAAAGAACTCACGAATTCCATTTAATTTTCCTTTAGTAAATCTTCTGACCTCCTGAATTTTGCCTGTCTCATAGTAAAGTATAGCTTCACCATCTTCCAGATCGTTTAGGTAGGAAATGCTCGAGTATAGCTGCCCGCTGGGATAGTAATTTTCTTCTTTAATTTTTTCTCCTTTTTTGGAGTAAAATTCTACCTGTTGTCTGATTCCTGATTCGTAGTAGCGAACACTCGGGCTAATGGGGATTCCTTTGTCAAAAGTCGTTTTTTGTTTGAGTGCTCCTCCAGGATAGTAGCTGATCAATTCCCCTTGAGGAACCCCTTTTTTGTAGTTTCCCACTCGTTCAGGCTTTCCATTGGGATGTTGCAGAAGGTAGGGTCCATCTAATTCCCCATAATTGAAGAATAGCCGTGAGCGCAAGCTTCCATCTGGAAAGAAACTTTCTTCTTTGCCGTGTAGCACTCCTCGCTCGTAATTGCCTTGGTAGACTAGGCTACCCCCTTCCTCGTAGTCTTCCCTGATACCATGAAATTGACCTGCTAAATAGCTTATTTTGGATTGAATGGATCCATTTGGATAATATTTTAGGGAAATTCCTTCAGGTTTATTTGCCTTGAAGGGGGTCTTCTCGGATAGGGATCCATCTTCAAAATAGGAAAGGACTTCACCCTCTAGTTTGTTGGCCACAAAGTTTGAGCGCTGCTGAAGTTTCCCATCCGCATAAAAGCTTAGGGCTTCCCCTTCGCGCTGATTGTTTTGAAAGGTGACTTGCCGCAGTGTATCACCTGTTTCTGGATTCAGATCATAGAAAATTCCATGGCGCTGATCATTTTTGAGGGTACCGATCACCACGAGTCTTCCTTCTAAGTCGTAGCGTTTGACGATGCCATTTGCTTTTCCATTGACAAGCAAAACCACTTCTTTAACCTTCAGTGTATCCTCTACATGGTAAGTAAGCAGGGTGTCTTGACCAAAGGTCAAAATCGAAACTAAGCCAAAGAAAAAAGTAAAAATTGCGGGTTTGAACATGAGAATGCACTCGAGGCTGAATTCACAAACCAGCATATAGGCTGGCATCATTTTCTTAGGTTAAAATTACGAATAAGCAAATTCAACTCCACCAACAGTACCGTATTTAATTGGGAAGGGCTAACTTTGGACTTCCAAAATCAGAATCGATATGTTTTATTCTCGTCTTTTTACGCTATTTATTCTTCTCGGTCTAGCTTCCTGTGATTCCAAACCTGAAGTTAACTTTAAGAATTACGAGGGAGAGATTTTTGGGACATATTACCGGATTCAGGTAGGGGAAACGGACCGGGATTTTCAGCCTCAATTTGATTCGATCTTTGCGCTAATCAATACAGCTGCAAATTCCTATGTCCAGGAGTCTGAAGTTTCCGATTTTAATGCAAAAGGAATTTTAAAGGACCCATCCTTTACTTTTCGAGACATGCTCGATTCTTGCAAAAAATTTAATACCCAAAGTCAAGGCTATTTTGAACCTACCCTTTTTCCCTTGCTCAAGGCATGGGGCTTTTCTTTTGAACAGCGGGAACAGATGGATAGCGCAAAGGTGGCAGCGTTAAAAGCGTTGGTAGGCTTTGAATCAAAGCTTATTATGACAGATTCAGGCTATTATGCAGCAGTAGAAGGTGTTAAATTGGATGTAACTGGCCTAGGTGAGGGCTATGCCATCGATAAGTTAGCTGAAGTATTGGATCTAGCAGGAGTGGCCAACTATCTCGTGGAGATTGGAGGAGAGATGAAGGGAAAAGGGAACAATCCAAGAGGTGAAAATTGGAGCATTGGTATTGAAGATCCATCACAAGCAGAGTTGGGAGTGACCAATTCCATGCTTACCAAGGTAAACTTGAATCAATTGGCTTTGAGTAGCTCGGGCAATTACCGTAAATTTTACATGGATGAGCAGGGCAATCGAAGGTCTCACCTCATAGATCCGACGACAGGTTTTCCAGTAAGTCATTCGATGGTTTCAGTATCTGTATTGGCTCCTTCAGCTACGCAAGCAGATGCTTTGGCCACCGCATTTATGGCGATGGGTCCAGAAAAAGCCAAGGTGCTGGCAGAAAGCCTACCCGGGGTAGATGCGATGTTTGTGCTTGCAGAGAAGGATCGCTTGCGGATGGAATTTACTTCAGGCTTTCCAAAGGAGCTGGAGAAAGATAAAAAGTAAACCCTTTGCACTATTTCGCTAAAAAAAAATAATCTCCCCGAAATTATCCAGGGAGACCTACTTTTTTTCACGCAGCTGCGCGAAGATCTACTCTTTAAATTTTCTCAATCACAATCGCTGAAGCTCCACCTCCTCCGTTGCAAATACCGGCAACACCGATTTTTCCACCTTTATTGTGAAGTACAGAGCATAGGGTGCTGATGATTCGTGCTCCTGAAGCACCCAGGGGATGTCCTAGGGAAACGGCCCCACCAAATACATTCAAGCGGTCATTGTCGAGGTTTAGCTCCTGCTGATTGGCAAGGGCCACCGCTGCAAATGCTTCGTTGATCTCGTAGTAGGAAACTTCCTCAGTAGCTATCTCTGCATGAGCCAAGGCCTTGGGAATAGCCAAGGCAGGTGCTGTGGTAAACCAAAGTGGATCTGTAGCTGCATCGGCATAGCCTCGAATTTTAGCAATTGGCTTAAGACCGTACTTTTCCACCACTTCTTTGCTTACCAAGACCAAGGCAGACGCACCATCGTTCATAGTTGAGGCATTGGCTGCCGTTACGGTTCCATTTGGATCAAAAACGGGCTTGAGTGAAGGTATTTTATCAAAAACAACATTCTTGTATTCTTCGTCCTCGGTGATCAAAATTGATTCTCCTTTTCTGCCTACAAGTTCTACAGGTACTATTTCTTCAGCAAATGCACCCGCTTCCCATGCGGCTGCGGAACGCTGGTAGGATTGGATTGCATAGGCATCCTGTTGAGCACGGCTGATTTGCATTTCCTTGGCCGTATTTTCGGCACAATTGCCCATGGGAAACTTGTAGTATACCTCAAAAAGTCCATCACGTACCAACCCGTCTGTCAACTCTGCATTTCCATATTTGTAACCAAATCGTGCTTTTGGAATGTAGTATGGGACATTGGACATGCTTTCCATCCCCCCAGCTACCACCACCTCATTGATGCCCAATTCGATGGATTGTGCGCCAAGCATTACGGCTTTCATGCCTGAAGCACAAACTTTATTGATGGTAGTACAGGGTACTTGGTAGCCAATTCCTGCGCCGATAGCTGCTTGACGAGCGGGTGCTTGACCCAAGTTGGCAGAAAGCACGTTGCCCATAAATACTTCATTGACCGCCTCTATGGGCAGACCAGATTTGGCAAGAGCACCTTTGATGGCAATGCTACCTAGTTCGGTGGCGGAAAGAGTACTGAGTTTTCCGCCAAAGCTTCCAAGAGGAGTACGTACTGCGGCAAGAATATAGACTTCTTTATTCATAGGAATTTGGGTTTACATGAAGCTAAGCTAGGCCAAAGTGCAATTACCAATCAGGCAATCCTTTTTTGGGTCGCTGCGTAGCCTTCTTTTTATTGTCTTGGATATAGCGGAGTTCTGCAGCATTTAAAGATTCCAATATTTGTGCGGCTTGTTCTGGGGATAAATTCATTCCTTTCAGCTTTTCGCGCATCGCTTCCATTTTTTTCTGGCGATCGGCTAGGTTGGCATCCATTTGGTCGTTTCCATTTTGGCCTGCTTCCTCGCTCTGCTGGGAAGGATTTTCTCCTTTTTGCCCTTCCTTGGCCTTGTCTTCGTTGGTTTGTTCCCCGTCTTTTTGGTCTGACTTAGAATCTTCTTTTTGTGAAGGGTCTTTTTGCTCTTGATTTTGTTGGTTCTGCTGTTGCTGATCTTGGTTTTGCTCTTGCTGCTCTTCTTCCTGCTCCTGATTCAATTTTTCTTTCAATGCCTTGAGCTTGGCATCGTTGGGATACTTCGCCAACCCGTCATTCACCTCCTTGAGGGCTTGTTCCTTGGCTGTTTTGACATAGGAGCGTGCTGCACGATTGAAAAACTCTCCTGCACTCTGTGCTTGTACTTTTACTGCAAAAAACAGCATAAAAGCCAATCCTAAGTAGATGCTGTATTTAGTTTTCATTTATTTCGACTACGTCTTTTAAACTTGTCATAAAATCTTGGTAGGCAGCTACCGTCTCATCTTGAGCAAGCGCAGCTTCCATAAGGGTTAACGCTTCTTTGAACTTAAATTGTTCCACAAGTCGATCGGCTTCTGCTTTTTTACGCTTGGCAAACTCGGAGGGTTCAGGCGTATTTTCATCCTTATTCTTTCGCTCCTCATCTCGCTTCAGCCATCGAGCAAGCAATTCATAGTTGTAACGTGCTTCCTCATTTAATGGGTTTTGAATCAATGCAGATTGAAATTTGCTCAACGCAGCTTCATAATCCTGTTTGTTCCCCAACAGTACTCCACCTTGGTTGAAAGCAAAGGAAGCCAGTCGCTCATCGGTACTTTGGCTTGCTTTATCAAAGTTTGCGGCGGCTTCATCTGGTTGAGAGGCGTAGTGGTAGCTAAGCCCCAAGTTAAAATCTAGGCCTTGAGAAACGAGTTGAAATTCGTCCACCAAAACACGATGATCTTTGATGGATTGCGCGTAATCCGTAGCAGCATAGCTTGCTGCAGCTTGATCAATAGCAGCATTCAAACGACTTACCCGCGTCCATGAAGCAGGCAAAAACAATAAAACCAAGAAAATTCCCTTGCTCCAGCTCATCAGAGTTTGATTGTTTTAATGGGCAAAATCATGTCTACCAAGGCAAGTGCAAGTGCGGCCAAGAGGAAGTAAAAATATTTATTTGAACTCGCTTCTACCATACGAGTTGTGGAAATACCACCTTCCAAGGTTTCAATCGCTGAAATCAAGCCTCCCATTTCTTGAGCCTGATCTGAAATTTCAAAGTATTGTCCACCTGTTTCGGCAGCGATATATTGCAGTGGTTCTCGATTTAACTTGGTTAAAGCTGGTTTTCCTGTGTCAGGATCCATAACAAGCCCGTTGCCGCGAGCCATTTCACCACCTCTGTCCGTTCCTATTCCTACAGTAAACACTTTGATTCCTTGGTCCACTAATTCCTCAGCAATTCCATCTAAGTCTTCACCGAAATGTTCTCCATCAGATATCAGAACCACAGATCGTGATTTCTTTTCTTGACTCTGATCGTTTTGAAAACGCTCCAATGCCATACGAAGTGGTGTACTGAGATCAGTACCCAAATTAGGGACTAACCCGATCGAAAGCCCATCGATGTACAGATTTGCTACTGCTTGATCGTAGGTGAGCGGTAGCTGAAGAAATGACTCCGTAGAAAAAATAATCAACCCAATTCGGTCAGAAGGAAAGGATTTTAGTAATTCTTTCAATTCAAATTGTATTCGCTGCAGTCGAGTTGGAGCTATATCAGTTGCTATCATGGATTGAGAAAGGTCCACTGCAATAAAAATATCTTTACCTTCTTCCTTTACTTCTTTGAAAGAATCTCCTATGGAAGGGCCAGCAAAGGCAATCAACAGCAAAATAAAATATATGGTACGGATGACTAATTTTGTAAAAAGACGCTGCTTTTCCACCTTCAACTTACGGTTGATGGACCAAAATCGACTCAGGTAAAGCAAATACAGCAGGATAAAAATTCCAGCGAGTAGGAGCGTAAGTTTGATATCAGGGTATGCCCAAATCATGGCCTGAAATTAGGAAATAAAGCTAACTTTGAAAGCGAAAATTGGCAAAGGCTGCTTTGCAATTCAAAAAGAAATCCCAGAATTAACAAACATTAATTTCTTACAGTCGTTCGATTAATGAACTGCAAGAATTACCACATTAGATGACTTTTCATCGGCCATTATTTTTTTTACTATTCTTAGTGATTGCTTCACCCGCTTTTCCGCAAGAAAAACTTGTTTTACGTGGTCAAGCAATGGATGCAGGCAATCTCCAAGTACTCGTGGGAGCAAATGTGTATTGGGAGGGGAAAGAACAGCAAGGAACCCTTACAGATCTGGATGGTAATTTTTCAATTCCTGTATCCTCACTCCCGACAAAAATTATAATTTCCTACCTCGGCTACGAAAAGACAATCCGAACCATTCAAGTTCGTGATTTGGAAAAAGTCCAGCGCTTTTACCTAAAGGCGGAAGATTTTTCTTTGGAGGAAGTATTGATTCAAGAAAAAAGAGGGGATGAGCAGGTCAAAAATCTAGAATTAGGGAAATCGACCCTGTCCATGGAAACTCTTCAGTCTTTACCAGCCTTGTTTGGGGAAGTGGATCTCCTTCGAAGTCTGCAACTCTTACCTGGAGTCAAATCTGCTGGTGAAGGTACCACTGGGCTCTTTGTCCGCGGTGGATCTGCAGATCAAAATTTAGTACAAGTGGATGGAGCACCCGTGTACAACGCCTCTCATTTTTTTGGCATTTTCTCTGTTTTTAATCCGGATGGGATCAAAAAAGTGGATTTGTATAAAGGCAATATGCCAGCAAGCTTTGGGGGGCGAGCCTCCTCCTTGATCGACGTGACACTTAGGGAAGGTGAAAAAGATCGCATCAGGGGAGAAGGGGGGATTGGTACCATTTCTTCCCGAATGACTTTGCAAGGACCATTGCTTGGAAAAAATTCAAGTTTTCTCATCAGTGGCAGACGTACCTATGCAGATCTATTTTTAAAACTTTCCTCCAATCCCGATCTGAAGAATAACCAACTTAATTTTTACGATTTGAATGGGAAGGCAGCTTTTTCCTTGAATGAGAAAGATAAAATTTCTATCAGCAGCTATCAAGGTAGCGATATTTTGGGGCTGTCAGGGCAGTTTGGTTTGGGCTGGAAAAATTGGGTTTCTTCCATCAATTGGAATCGAGTCAACTCGGATAGTTCTTATTTTGATCTGCAAGCCTATCACTCTCGGTACAGCTACCAAGTGAAATTTGAAAACGCGGAAAATGGTTTCGATTGGACCAATTCACTTTCAGAATCTGGAATAAAAGCAAGCTGGACACGAGTATTCTCCACCTCGACGACGGTAGTTTGGGGAACTCATGGTCAACTCTATCATTTTGCCCCCACAGACTTCAAGCCTTCTCCAAACAATCCGATCAACAGAAGGCAAACCCAAGGCGTGCAAGGAGTTTTAGGCAATGCTTTTGTTGGGCTTACTCGTGAATTTTCTGGAAAATTCAGTGGCGAATTGGGCCTACGCCAAGGGATTTTTGCACAGCTAGGAAAAGGCAAAGTGTACCAATATCCCGGGAATAATCCCAATCCAGATCAAGAACCTTTGGATTCACTTTATTATGGGAGAGGCGAACTGATGCAAGGGTATCAGGGATTGGAACCAAGAATTGCATTTCGATACCTTCTTCGCCCCGAGTTTTCCTTGAAATTAGCCTACAATCGTAATTTTCAATACGTACAAATCGCATCCAACAGTTCGGCTGGACTTCCTATTGACCGCTGGGTGCTTGCAGGCCAATACATTCGGCCTATCAAAAGCGATCAAATTTCCTTAGGAGCATTTCATAATTTTGATCAAAATCGATGGGAGCTTTCCGTAGAAGGGTATTACAAGGATTTGGATCATGTAATTGACCTAAGGAATGGAGCAAGGATTCTACTTTCTGACCAAGTAGAAACAGAACTTTTAAGTGGTCGAGGGTGGGCGTATGGCGCTGAATTTTTACTTCGAAAAAATAAAGGGAAAACTACAGGATGGCTTGCCTACACCTGGTCTCGTGCCTGGAGACAAATAGATGGGATCAGTAAAGACAGACCCTATAACCCTCGATTTGATAGACCCCATGATGTTTCATTGGTGCTCAACCATCAATTTTCTCCTGCTTGGTCCAGTAGTCTCACTTTTGTGTATTCCATAGGGCAGGCAGTTTCCTTTCCAGTAGGATCTTACCTAGTTGACAATCAACCTGTACCCCTTTATTCGGATTATAGAAATGAGAATCGGTTTCCAGATTACCATAGACTTGATGCATCTGTAACCTGGGAAAATCCAGATCAAGGTAGAAAGTGGAAGGGTAGCTGGAATTTTGGGGTATACAACTTGTATGGGCGAAAAAATCCATTTTCTTATGACTTTAGAACCGTTTACAACAATCAATTGAATTACAGTCCTTCCGACGGGGAAATAGTTTCTGCCCGGCCTGGTGTAGTAATGACTTACTTGTTCACTTTTTTGCCATCCATTACCTATAACTTCCAGTTCTAATGAAAATAATCTGGATTTTTCTGCTGTTAGTGCTGCTATTTTCTTCCTGTCAGGAAGAGGTGGTATTGGATTTGGATCAAAAAGAGTCTAGAGTTCCTGTGATTGAAGGCCATTGGACCGATCAAAGCGTCTACAATGAAGTGAAGATTTCCTTGTCCAAAAATTACTACGATTCTCTAGATCAGGAAATGATTCGGGACGCTGATGTTTTTGTAAAAGAACAGTCAACGGGTAGAAAAATTGCATTTCGCTACCTAGAAGCTAGTCGTTCGTATCGCCCCAATCCTACGGAGCGTGCTCGTATTGGGGAAACTTATCAATTGAATGTATCTTGGAAGGGTCAAGTATTTCAATCCGAAGGACTTATGCTTGAACCGCCTATAGTAGATTCGGTAGTTTGGAATTACGAAGAAAAGCGACTCTTTCGGGATGAAGGCTACTACATCAAAGTCTACGGTAAAATTCCTTTCTCAGAGAATAACTACTACCGCATTCGGGTGATAGAAAACGACACGCTCTACAACCAACCGGAGGATTACCTTTTATTTGATGATGCGTTTGGCTTGCAGGTATTTGAAAAAGGTTTGGAACTGGGCTATGCCTTCCAGAAAAATGATCGAGTTCGACTAGAATTGTACCGCCTTAATAAAGATGTATTTGATTACCTCAATCAACTTGTAAATCTACTTTTTAACGATGGGGGCCTATTTAGTCCGCCACCACAAAACCCTAAATCCAACATCAAGGTGGTAAAAGGGAATTCCCAGGTGCTTGGCTTCTTTGTTGTTTCTCCTGTGCTAAGCCGTACGGTAGTTATTCCAGCCAACTGATTTTAACAAATAGTTGGGTCTGGTTGAAACTTTTTGTTATTTTTATCGTAATATTACGATTGATCATGGGTGCAACAAAAACAACCTTATTTGATTCAGCACAAAACGATTTGGCACTACTCGCCAAAGCTTTTGCGCATCCCGCCCGGATAGCCATACTTCAGTACCTTGCATCTTCAACTTCCTGCATCAACGGCACGCTCGTTCAGGAATTAGGCTTAGCACAAGCAACTATCTCTCAACATTTGAGGGAACTCAAGGAATTGGGATTGATCCGTGGAAGTATTGAGGGGACTTCCGTGAATTATTGTTTGAATGTAGAGCGCTGGGAAGAAGTTCGCCTCCAATTTCAAAATTTCTTTGACCTGCTAACCGTAAGGGATGCAGAATTACGTTGCTGTTGAGACCAGCATTTCGCTTAAAAACAAAACTCTAAACTAGATCTCCTATGAAACTTTCTGAAATAAAAACGCAATTGGAGGGATTGCCTCAGGTCAATTTTTTTCTACCCAATGGAAGCCAGGTTCCATCACATTTCCATGTCACTGAGGTAGGTCAAGTGTCTAAAAAATACATCGATTGTGGAGGAACCCTCCGCGAAGAGTCCAAAGTAACCTTTCAATTGTGGGAAGCAGGGGATGTGGATCATCGCCTCGCTGCTACCAAGTTGTTAAACATCATTGGTTTAGCCGAGCGCCTCTTATCCATTCCTGACCTAGAGGTGGAGGTGGAGTACCAAGGAGATACCATTGGTCGCTATGGATTGGATTTCAATGGAACTGATTTTTTGTTGACCGCCACTCAGACCGACTGCCTAGCCAAGGACAAATGCGGTATTCCTACGGAGAAACCTAAAATTAGGCTTTCCAGCATAGCGCAGGGCCCTGTTTGTACACCCAATTCAGGATGCTGTTAATCGAATGAAGATTACCTTTTATAGTCCATTACTGCAGACCATCGCTTCCTTGCCTATTTCGTCGATCACTTCGGAGCGAAAGGTCCTTTTGGAAGAGATGGCTCAATACCTTCGGGAGAAACGACTAGCTGGCCAAGAAATTCGGCTCAACTTTATTTGCACTCATAATAGCCGTCGAAGTCAATTGGCTCAGATTTGGGGGCAAACGGCTGCAGCTTACTACGGGATTGAAGCATTATGCTATTCGGGCGGGGTAGAAGTGACTGAATTTAATCCTCGGGCTGTTGCTACTATTCGACGCGAGGGGTTTAAGGTAGTGCAGAAAGAAGGGACGAATCCGGTTTATTTTGTTTTTTTTAGTGATGATTCGGAGCACATTGTGACTTTTTCAAAGGTGTATGATGACCCCATCAATGCCTCGAAGAACTTTGCTGCGGTGATGACCTGCGATCACGCAGACGAAAACTGTCCGTTTATTCCAGGTGCAGAAAAGCGTTTTCCGCTTCGATTTGAAGATCCCAAGGCCTTTGACTATAGTCCCCTTGAGGAAAAAATGTACAGCGAACGCTCTCATCAAATTGGCGCAGAATTGTTTTATCTTTTTGAAAAAGTAAGCAATCCATCCGCTTAAGGCATTTCATTTTGAAAAGAGGGGGTAATTTTTATTCTTTGGATAAATTATATACCTCATGAAAATCAATACTATGCTTCGATTTGGCTTTTTCTCGCTTGTGCTAGGAGCTGGCTTATCCTTTTCCTCTGCAGCACAGGTGCAGGAAACCGTGAAAACCCAAGTAGATGAAATGGCAGCTCCTCCAGGTGGGATGGGAGGATTTACCGAATACATGATCAAGAACTTGTCCTATCCAACTGCTGCGAAAGAAGCCAATGTACAAGGCATGGTGGTCGTATCTTTTGTGGTAGATGCCGAAGGAAAGGTAGGTTCTTTAGAGGTGCTACGAGGCATTGGTAAAGGATGTGATGAAGAGGCTGTTCGGGTAATCAGTAATTCTGGAACCTGGACTCCTGCTAAAATTGGTGGTAAAGCTGTGGCTTCCAAAATGACCTTACCGGTTCAGTTTAAACTTTAATTTCTACTTAAACTAAAAAAAGCCTCAAAATCATTGATTCTGAGGCTTTTTTTAGTTTAACAGTTTTACTTAATCCATGGCATTGCCATGAAATAGCGCATTGAAGAAGAGCTTGTTTGTCCCATACCAAGCACCTCTAAAGTTGGGGCTATCCATGAAATGCACCACGCGGCCTTGGCCAGAAGGCGAAATAACTACACTAGCACTTTGCTTGAGACTTTCTAGGTTGGCTTTGGAAATGTACCCCCCTAGGTGTGGATTTGCTGTGTAGCGGATAGGAGTAAGGTATTTGTCCGCCGATGGCTTGATGAATAGGTCTGTATTACGGTATACCGGCAAGGTCTTACGCGTATAGCCATAGGCAATTGGATGCGTCAAATCCAATTCAGCCAAGTAAATACTTCCGCCAACTTCCTTGGCACCTTCGGTATCATTTCGTGTAGCAAATGGAAGACTTGTAGGCCCTTTTTCTACAATTGGAGCTACGGCTTCTTCTTTCGTGATTCCCTTTTGGTTCAACCAAAGTGAGGCATTCTTCATGGATATGATCGTACCTCCGCGGCTAACCCAATCCTTGATGTGGTTTACCTGACCTTCAGAAATGGAACCATAACTGCCAGAAGGAAGGATTAGCGTGTTGTAGGCATGTAGGTTGAGTCTCCCAAACTGCTCTACATTCACCTTAGTAATCGGCATGCCGATTTGATGATCCAGTAGGTTCCAGATTTCTTCAGCCTCAGAGGCATTGCTTCCAGTTCCTACCACTAGGACTACCTTTGGATGCTGTACGGCAGATACGCTATTGGATCCCAAATCAATGCCACTCAAATTCAAGCCGGTTTGTACGGAATAGACTTTCTGACCATTTTTCTTTGCCAAGGTTTTGAGCTGCTCCACCACTTCGGTTTTGGGAAGGGATTGGAAACCCATGGGAATCATCAAGGTTCCCCGTCCAAAATCTACCTTGCCATCCTGAGTTAATGAGGAAAAGTTTTGGTGCAGCGCTTCTACATGCACGCCTGCTTTCTGTAGTTCGAAGAGTAACTTTGGAGCATAATAGTCTCGCCAATCAATCAAATAAGCATAAGCTTCACCCTGAGGGAAAGCAAAAGTAGGTCTAGTAACTTCTTTTAATTCTGTTCCAGCTTTTGCCACAGGCGAAGAAGCGAAAGGCATGCCGTAAGCCGCAGCCATGGTCCAAGCGGAAGCATCGTAAAACACGGAATCCGCAAAGGTGGTTACGTACTCAAACATGGTTCGCACCATTCGGTACTGAGGCTGCTTGGTGGGTACTACCCAAGAACTTCCTTTTTTGAAGGTTTGTCCAGCCGCAGATAGATCTGCTGTATTTTCATACACCTTGATTTTGTGATCAAGTAGGAACTGAAGGAAAAGTCGGTTTCTGCTTGGATCAGTTTCATCTCCAAACACGTAATTTTTTCCAAGATCCTTGCTTCCTTCGGCAACTGCTCCCTCAAAAAACTCGCGAAGATACCGGTGCATGTATTCTCGATTGGCGAGAGCAGCATCCATGGTAGCCAGTGAGTTGACCACATGGTTTCGGATGGTAAAGGCAAAGGTAAGGTCGCCACGCTGGCTGCTTTGGATATGTCCTCTGGAGCTGGCTGTTTCAAATACCAAACCC
>JACCDK010119398.1_pt1 | contig 30127 bp, 30 predicted proteins | sample 7445871 | NCBI WGS metagenome assembly JACCDK01 (sample SAMN15323436, study PRJNA562643) | freshwater metagenome | isolation source: river surface water | place: USA:Blue River Watershed | collected 2017-08-15 | reverse complement strand
TCTGATTTGGCCTCGGCTTTGTGCTCTACCTTGACTTCAGGTTTAGCATCCGATTTGCTTTCAGATTTACCATCTTTGTGAACCACTTCTTCATGGGGATCTAATGCAGCAACATTTGCAACATCACCTTTAACTGACTTTGGTTCGGGGGTTTTGGTGGCGTTTGGAACTGCATTGACAGCCACTTGTTCAGAAATGGCCGGCAATGGCCGTTCTTTGCCGACCGACTTGCTGGCAGGTGATGCCAAAGGTGCAACCTGATTTCGGTCTGGAATGACGATGGGCGTGTCAATGGCGACGGGTCTGGGTTGGCTATCGAACAACAAAGGCAAGCCCACCACAGCACCCAACACCAAAATAACGGAGCCCATTAACCGATGACGCGCTCTCTTGCGAATGACTTCCACGCTTTCTGCGGGCGTGTTGGACAGGGCGTCTGCGCCAGTGCTGGCCGATTGACCAGGAAATCGAAGCTTGAAAAAAGCCATGCGGTGAAGTCTCAATTACTCAGGTGCTTGGCATGCAACTTGGGGATGCCATGTTGCAAAACGCCGCCCACCGTATAGAACGAACCAAAGACCAAGATTCTATCAGTGGCCTTTGCAGCCAAAATGGCTGCGTCGAGCGCTTTTTGGGGTGTTTCATGCACACTGCAACGGACGTCCTTCCGAGTGTTCATAGCGGCCCATTGGTCCGCCAATTGCTGTGCTGAACTGGCCCTGGGAAGCGGCAAGTCTGTGAAATACCATGCGTCGACCAAAGGCAAAAGCTTTTTCAGCATGCTTTCTAAATCTTTGTCAGCCATGACCCCCAACACAGCATGGGTGGCGGGATAAAAACCCATAGCATCAAGATTTGCGGCCAAGGCCGCTACAGAATGGGGGTTGTGGGCAACATCCAACACCAAAACAGGTTCGCCAGGGACGATTTGGAAACGCCCCGTCAACTCCACCATGGCCAAACCATTGCGAATGGCCTGCGCTGTCACAGGCAACTGGGGTCGCATAATTTCTATTGCAGCCAACACGCCAGAGGCGTTCAACAATTGATTGGCGCCCCGTAAAGCAGGATAGGCCAAGCCACTGTAACGGCGGCCTCTGCCCGCCCATGACCACTGAAGTTGATCGCCTGAAAAATTGAAATCTTTGCCCAACAACCAGGCATCAGAGCCCAATGCACTCGCTTGCTTTACGACGCTGTCAGGTGGCACTGGGTCACTGATCACCACAGGCTTGCCAGCCCTCATGATGCCAGCCTTTTCAAAGCCAATGCTGTCTCTGTCCTTGCCCAGCAAAGCGGTATGGTCCAAGTCAATGCTGGTAATGATCGCGCAGTCGGCGTCCATCAAATTGACGGCATCCAAACGGCCGCCCAGGCCAACCTCCAAAATGACCACATCCAAAGCTGTATCTGCCATCATTTTCAAGATGGCCAGGGTGCTGAATTCGAAGTAAGTTAGGCTGGTGTCTTGGCGTGCTTGCTCGACTTGGGCAAAGGCAGCAGCGAAAGCATCTGATGTTGGAGATTCACCCACCAAGCGACAACGTTCTTCAAAGTCCACCAAGTGAGGCGAGGTGTAAACCCCGGTTTTGTAGCCCGCTTGAAGGTAAATGGCTTCCAACATGGCGCAAGTTGAGCCTTTGCCGTTGGTACCCGCCACGGTGATGACGGGCACATTCAAAACCAGATGCATGCGCTCAGCAACTTGTCGAACGCGGTCAAGCCCCATGTCAATGGCTTGGGGGTGCAGTTGCTCGCAATGTGCAAGCCATTCACGGAGTGTTTTCATAAGGATAAGATTGTCGCTGAGACTGCATCAACTTATGGAACACCATGAAATACAAAGCTATCACCGTTTTCGGCATTCCCAACTGTGACTCTGTCAAAAAGGCCAGAACTTGGCTAAGTGACCATGGTTTCGAGTATGTTTTTCATGACTTCAAAAAGCAAGGCCTGCCCGAAAATCACCTAGATGCTTGGCTTCAAACCGTTGGTTGGGAGCTGGTGGTCAACAGAAAAGGCACCAGTTGGCGAAAGCTTAGCCCTGATGAGCAAGCCAGCGTCACCAGCGGCCCTGCTGCTCGGCCCTTTTTGCTAGCCAATCCCAGCTTGGTCAAACGCCCGGTGATTGAATGGTCAACTGACAAAGGTACTGAAGTCACAGTGGGCTTTCAACCAAATCAGTGGCCAGCGCGTTAAAGCAGTAGAACTTTACGCAGGCTTCACGCTGCGGCAAAAAGCGCAATTTAAAATGAACCTCAACTTTGACTCACTGAAACACTGCACATGACGACTCATTTACCCCTCAAATCTGTCTCCTCCATCATGGCTGTAGCCGTTTTGGCAAGTCTGGCCGCTTTAGGCTTTAGCAATACCGCTCAAGCTCAGGAAGTGGGACAAGTGATTAGCCGCACCCCGGTATACCAACAAGTTTCAGTTCCCCGCCAAGTTTGCACACAAACGCAGGTAACAGCGCCAGCCCAAACTTCAGGCGCAGGCGCTGCCATGGGCGCCATTGCAGGGGGTGCCATTGGCAATGCCATTGGCAAAGGCGAAGGGCGGGCCATTGCCACCATGATTGGCGTCATCGGCGGCGCCATTGCAGGTGACAAGGTAGAGGGCCCCCAAGCGGGTCAAACTCAAACTCAGCAAACCTGCACCACCCAGCAGGTCTATGAAAATCGACTGATGGGCTACAACGTGGTTTACGAATTTGCTGGCAAGCAATACACCGTGCAATGGCCCAAAGACCCTGGCCCCACCATCAAATTGCAGATCACGCCGGTCAATTAAGCGGGTACTGGCAAGTACCTGGCGTTCAGGGAGTTCTGCAATCGCCTAAAATCTAGGGTTTGTTTCAATGCTTGCCTGCCATTCGCTGGAATGGCTCAAGCAACCTACTCTAGATTTCACCATGACCACAGAAAAAATCGACCACGTCTCCGTCACCACCAAAGCCAACGTTTACTTTGATGGCAAGTGCGTCAGCCACAACATCACGCTGGCAGATGGCACCAAAAAATCAGTGGGTGTGGTCCTTCCCTCATCTTTGACCTTTAATACAGGCGCACCAGAAATCATGGAGTGTGTGGGTGGCTCGTGTGAATACAAACTGGCAGGCAGCAATGACTGGGTAAGCTCCAAAGCCGGCGAAAAATTCAGCGTACCTGGCCAGTCCAGTTTTGAAATTCGCGTCACCGAGGCTTACCACTACATCTGCCACTTCGGTTGATTCACATCGCATCTGAAAGTACAACCATGGCAACCATTCTTCAACACATCCCTGCTGGCCAAAAAGTTGGCATCGCTTTCTCGGGTGGCTTAGACACCAGTGCAGCTTTGCTGTGGATGCGCCAAAAAGGCGCCGTGCCTTACGCCTACACCGCCAACCTCGGTCAGCCAGATGAGCCCGATTATGAAGAAATTCCTCGCAAAGCCAAGGAATATGGGGCAGAACAAGCCCGCTTGATCGATTGCCGCAAACAACTGGCCCATGAAGGCATTGCGGCTTTGCAGTGCGGTGCTTTCCACATTTCTACTGCTGGCGTTACTTACTTCAACACCACCCCCATCGGCCGCGCCGTCACAGGCACCATGTTGGTGGCCGCTATGAAAGAAGACGACGTCAACATCTGGGGCGACGGCAGTACCTTCAAAGGCAATGACATCGAGCGCTTCTACCGCTACGGCTTACTCACCAACCCTTCCCTCAAAATTTACAAGCCTTGGTTGGACCAACTGTTCATTGATGAGCTGGGTGGGCGCGCCGAAATGTCTGCATTCATGACGCAGCACGGTTTTGGTTACAAGATGTCAGCCGAAAAAGCCTACTCCACCGACTCCAACATGTTGGGCGCCACACACGAGGCCAAGGACCTGGAACACCTCAACAGCGGCATGAAAATTGTGCAACCCATCATGGGCGTGCCCTTTTGGCGCGAAGACTGCGTGGTCAAGCACGAAGAAGTGACGGTGCGATTCGAAGAAGGCCAACCTGTCGCTTTGAATGGCGTAAGTTTCTCAGACCCGGTTGAACTTATTTTGGAAGCCAACCGAATTGGTGGCCGACATGGTTTGGGCATGAGCGATCAAATCGAGAACCGAATCATTGAAGCCAAGAGCCGAGGCATCTACGAAGCGCCTGGCCTGGCTTTGTTGTTCATCGCCTATGAACGTTTGGTCACCGGTATTCACAACGAAGACACCATTGAGCAATACCGCGACAATGGGCGCAAGCTAGGCCGCTTGTTGTACCAAGGCCGGTGGTTTGATTCGCAAGCGTTGATGCTTCGCGAAACGGCTCAGCGCTGGGTCGCTCGTGCGGTAACTGGCGAAGTGACCATTGAACTTCGTCGGGGCAATGACTACTCTATCCTCAACACCACATCACCCAACCTCACTTATCACCCAGAGCGTTTGACGATGGAAAAAGGTGAGTCAACTTTCACCCCCTTAGACCGCATTGGTCAACTGACAATGCGAAATTTGGACATCGTGGACACACGCGCCAAGTTGGGCATCTATGCACAAACAGGTTTGTTGTCTTTGGGAGAAGGAGCCGAAATGCTCAAACTCGAAGGCGGCAAATAAACATCTTTTAAAGTAGCTTGCTTCAAAGCAAAAGAGCCACTTTGTGTGGCTCTTTTTACGTCTGAATTTTGCGTTAAATCACAACAGGTTCAGGTTCTAGGCGAATACCGAATCGTTCATACACACTGGTCTGAATGGCCTTGGCAAGCCTGACCACTTCACCACCGGTGGCACCGCCTCGGTTGACCAATACCAGCGCTTGCTTTTCATACACCGCGGCATTGCCCACGCTCTTGCCCTTCCAGCCGCAAGCATCAATGAGCCAGCCTGCGGCCAGTTTGATGGTGCCATCTGGCATGGGGTAATGGACCACCTTGGGGTCGCGGGCAATGATGTCTGCACATTGCTCGGGCGTGACTGTTGGGTTTTTAAAAAAGCTGCCAGCGTTGCCCAATATTTTTGGATCTGGCAATTTGTGCCGACGAATGTCGCAAACCCAATTGAAAATTTGTTGCGCCGATGGCTTTGAAACGCCGGTCTCGGCCATTTTTCTTTCCAAGTCCAAATAGCCCAAGACAGGCTTCCAAACTTTGGGCAAGTTAAACCGTACACGCAAAATCAGCGCACGCCCCGCCAGTCCAATGCCATTGGGGCCGCTGCTTGCGTGCTTGAAAACCGAGTCACGATAGCCAAAAGCGCACTGGGCCGCATTCAAAGTGAAAACTTGGCCGGTGACCAAATCGAGCGCATCCAGGGATTCAAAGCGGTCTTGCAGTTCTACGCCGTAAGCGCCAATATTCTGAACTGGGGAGGCGCCCACAGAGCCAGGAATAAGGGCCATGTTCTCTAAACCTGGCCACCCTTGATCCAAGGTCCAAGTCACAAGCTCGTGCCAGTTCTCGCCTGCACCCGCCTCCACAATCCATGATCTATCTGTCTCGGACACCAAACGCTTGCCCATGATTTCCACCTTGAGCACCAATGGCTTAACGTCGCCCGTCAGAACAATGTTGCTTCCGCCCCCCAAAATACAGTGCCCTTCTGGGTGGTTTTTCAAGTCCTGCTGGGCTGCCAAGGCGTCTTTTTCAGAACCAATCCGCACCAACGAATAGGCCTTGGCCACAATGCCAAAGCTGTTGTACGACTGAAGGGCTACGTTTTGGGTCACGTTCATGGGAGAATTGTCGCATTCTCTTACTTGATTATTGAAACCCATGCCATCTTTTGACACCGTTTGCGAACCCAACTTGGTTGAAGTTAAAAATGCGGTCGACACCACCGCCAAAGAAATTGCCACGCGTTTCGACTTCAAGGGCACATCTGCTGCCATTGAACTGAAGGACAAAGAAATTACCTTGTATGGCGATGCCGATTTTCAGCTCACCCAAATTGACGAGGTGCTTCTCAACAAAATGGCCAAACGCGGCGTCGATGTGCGTTTCCTCGACAAAGGCGATGTGCAAAAAATTGGCGGTGACAAAGTGAAGCAAGTCTTAAAGGTGCGCAATGGCATTGCCACCGAAGACAGCAAGAAGATTCAAAAAACGCTGAAGGAAAGCAAGCTCAAGGTCCAAGCATCCATTCAAGGTGATGCTGTGCGAGTGACAGGTGCCAAACGCGATGATTTACAAGCAGCCATGGCCCTGCTGAAAAAAGACATCACTGAAATTCCAATCAGCTTCAACAACTTCCGCGACTAACGCATTTATTTCTTCGAGCCTAGTTTGGATTCGGTACCGGCCAATAATCGATTGACGTTGTCGCGGTGTCGCCATACCAACAAGATGCCCATCACACACAACATTGCAAACACGGCACCGTTGAAATTCCACCAAAGTACGTCAGCGGCCAAGGCGTAATAAACTGGTGCCAGCACTGCGGCCAACAACGCAGCCAAAGATGAATATCGAAAGAACCACGCCACACCCAACCAGGTGAAAGCCACTGCCAATCCCAAGATGGGCGATACACCCATCAACACGCCCAAAGCAGTTGCAACCCCTTTGCCACCTTGAAACCTGAAGAAGATGGGATACAGGTGACCCAGAAAAGCAGCCAAACCGGCAGCGGCAGCGGTGCCTTCTGCCAAATCAAAAGGGGCGCCATGGTTCAACACCCAAACCACGGGAACCCAGCCCTTTACAGCATCAAACAAGAGGGTTAAGACGGCCGCTTTTTTGTTACCCGAACGAAGCACATTGGTTGCGCCTGGGTTTTTGCTGCCGTAAGAGCGTGGATCCGACAAACCCATGAAGCGACTCACAATTACCGCAAAACTGAGTGAGCCCAACAGGTACGACAAAAGCACAATGCTTACAGGATGAAGCAAGAGGCTCAAAATATTTTCAGGCATAGGCAGCGATTCTGGAAAGTTGAACAGCTCAGAGGTGATCAGAAAGCTGGGTCGCGATGAACCAAGCGAATGGCATCAATTTCAGCCAATATGTCTGCAGACAATTGTGTGCCCCAAACATTCACATCTTCTTCGAGTTGTGCAACAGAGGTCACACCAATGATGGTGCTGGCCACTGACCAACGTGAATAGCAAAAAGCCAACGCCATTTGCGTCGGCGTCATGCCGTGGTCGCGTGCCAACTGGTTGTACAAACGCGCTGCATCAAGGGTGGTTTGACGAGCCCAACGCTGTTTGCGCATGGACTCAAATTTGGCCAAACGTCCCATTGGCACGCCTTCGCCTTGCAAACCAGTCTGATCATATTTGCCAGTTAAAGAACCAAAGCCCAGGGGTGAATAGGCCAACAATGAAACCTCCAATCGATGGCATGTTTCATCCATGGCATTGTCAAAGGTTCGGTTGACCAAACAATATGGATTTTGAACAGTCTGGACACGCGGCAAACCATGCTGCTCTGCCAAGCGAACAAACTCGTGCGTGCCATACGGCGTTTCATTGGAAAGTCCAATTTGACGAACCTTACCCGCTTTGACCAACTTTGCCATTGCTTCCAGCTGCTCATGAAGCGAGGTTTCAATTTTGGCCTTGGACGGATCAAAATACATCACGCCAAACGCGGGTACATGGCGCTCAGGCCAATGAATTTGATAGAGATCGATCACGTCTGTTTTCAAACGTTTGAGGCTGGCATCGCAAGAATTCAAAATATCTTGAGCGGTCATGCCAGCACCTTCTCGAATCCAAGGCATGCCGCGTGAAGGGCCAGCAACTTTGGTGGCCAGCACCACTTTTTGGCGCACGCCAGGGTTGTTGGCGAACCAGTTGCCCAAAATGCTTTCAGTTGAACCACAGGTCTCTGCTTTGGAGGGCACAGAATACATTTCGGCTGTGTCCAAGAAGTTAATTCCCAGAGCCAATGATCGGTTCAAAATTTGATGAGCCTCTATTTCCGGCACTTGTTCACCAAATGTCATGGTGCCCAAACAAATAGGTGTGACTTGTAAGTCCGAGGTACCGAGCGTGATTTTTTTCATTTTGATGTAAGACGGTGGGTCGAAATGGTTTGAGACTGAGTGTAAAACTTATTTGTAAGCGCTCAGATGGCTTTACAAATTCAGCAAATTTGAAGGCAAAAGCTATGCTTTTCGCGCTCGCTCTTCCTCTTGGATACGCAAAAACCTGCGTTGCACTTTACCGGTGGTTGTCATGGGCAATTGATCAATGAATTCAATCTCTTTGGGATATTCATAAGGTGCCAATAAACCACGCACATGCCGTTGCAAGTCTTCAATCAAATCCTTTTCAAAATTAGCAGCATGCGTGGCCAAAGCCCTTTGTGCCAAGTAATCTGGCGACAGCACAACATAAGCTTTGACCAAAGCACCCCGATCCGCATCAGGCTTGGGCACCACTGCCGCATTGACCACCGCCGGATGTTTCACCAAACAATTTTCAATTTCACCAGGGCCGATGCGATAGCCTGCTGCTTTGAACATGTCGTCGGTACGGCCTTGGTACCAAAGGTACCCATCTTCGTCCTGCACGGCCACATCTCCCGTTCGACACCAATGCCCCGTGTATTTGGCCTCAGTAGCAGCAGGATTTTTCCAATAACTTAAAAAGAAAACAGGGTCAGGTTGACCATGACGATCGTATCGGTTCACAGCCACTTCTCCCGCTTCACCGGGTTTGCAAATGCGTCCTTCCGCATCAATGACAGCCACTTGATGGCCGGGATAACCGCGTCCCATGCTGCCGGGCTTTGAAGGCCAAAACACTTGGCAATTGCCCACCACATAGTTGATTTCAGTTTGGCCAAACATTTCATTGACCACCACCCCTAATTCGTCGCGGCAGTATGCAAAGACGGCATCGCCCACCGCCTCCCCGGCACTCATCAAAGCTTGTAACTTCAAGGTGTAATGACTTTTTGGATGCGCTTGCGCCTTCATCATCGCTTTTAAAGCAGTGGGAAATAAAAAACTGTGCGTGATGCCGTGCACATGCAGAATTTCAAATGCAAGGTCTGGACTGAATCGCCCCTTGTAGGCCACGATGGGTCGACCAAAATAAAGTGAAGGCAGTAAAGCGTCCATCAAACCACCCGTCCAAGCCCAATCGGCAGGCGACCAAAAAATGGCTTGGGAGCCCGTCGGCAGAGATTTTCTGGACCCCTTCAAAGGCGATTCGGCAGGATCAAAACCAAACCAATTTTGACTGCAGACGAAACCGGTCAAATTTCCAATGAGGGCACGGTGCGGAATCAGGGCCCCTTTGGGGTTGCCCGTGGTACCACTGGTATAGATCAAAATGGCGGGGTCGTCGGCACTTGTTTTCAGGGGCCTGAAATCATCTGAAGACATGCGCTTGCCACGCCCCTGCATCACTTCGTGGGGTACATTCAAAATTGTTTTCAAGCCTCGGCACGCTGGCTTCAAAGACGCCAAAACAGGCATTGAAGCTTCATCGCACAAGGCCACAGCAGCACCGCTGTCGTCCAACCGAAAACCCAAGGCGTCAGGGCCAAACAACATGGAAAGAGGCATGGCCACCGCCCCCATTTGCAGCACTGCCATGTAAGCCACTGCAGTTTCAAAACGTTGCGGCATCACAATGGCCACTCGATCGCCCCTTTTCACACCAGCAGCCACCAACCGAGTACTCAGCCGATTGGCGGCTTGCTGCAATTGCAAAAAGGTCCAATTGACAGGCGCTTGCCCACCTGTTTGGTGTTCCACAATGGCCACACCGTGTTGATGCTGGGGTGAGCGGGCCCACCGGGAACAGCACACCTCGGCCATGTTGAACCCTGTTGGCACTTGCCAAACAAATTGGCGATGAACCGTTTCGTAAGCGTCGTTCGGGTGACTGACACGCATTCCCTGCCTCCTTATGATCTTGCAGTATGTACCAAGTTAAACGTCACTCTACTAGCCATTTTGTCCCATTGCGAGGACACCAATACCATGTCCGTGAATGGGGCAACCCTCAATCCACATTGACACCTGTGGTTTTAGCCCATGGTTGGATGGACGTCGCCGCCTCATGGCAATTCATGGTGGAATCGTTCACAGACACTTTTTTCCAAAACCGACGCATCTTGGCGGCTGATTGGCGTGGCTACGGCCTCACCCAAGGGCCTGTCACAGACAGCTATTGGCTACCCGATTACTTGGGGGATTTGGACGCCCTGCTTCGCCAACTTTGCCCCGATCAAAGCATCGATTTGGTGGGCCATAGCATGGGTGGCAATGTGGTCATGATGTATGCGGGCGCCCGTCCCGACCGAATCAGGCGCTTGGTCAATTTGGAAGGCTTTGGCATGGCTGCCACCCGACCCTCCCAGGCCCCAGGCCGCATGGGGCAATGGTTAGACGAACTTCATGCGCTAGAAAAAGGCGAGTTGGATCTCAAAGCCTACCCCGACGCAGCAGCCGTGGCCCAACGGCTGATGAAGACCAACCAACGACTCTCGCAAGACAAAGCCGATTGGCTAGCTATGCACTGGGCCAAGCCCGATGCTGAGGGCCAATGGCGCATTCTGGGCGATGCCGCTCACAAAGTCATCAACCCTTACCTTTACAGAGTGGACGAAGTCCTAGAAATTTATAAACGCATCGCAGCCCCCACCTTGGTGGTCGAGGCCTCAGACGATTCACTTTCACAATGGTGGAAAGGCAAATTCACCCTAGAAGAGTTCCATGAACGCCTGAAATCGGTGTCCAACTTAAAAATGGCCACCCTGCAAGACGCCGGTCACATGTTGCATCACGACCAAGCAGAGGCCTTGGCTCAGCTTCTAGAGGACTTTTTGGCCTGATTTATCGCGCAAGGTGCCCCTAGGCATGAGAAAATCCCATCTTTAATAGATTCGGACGTACCCTCTCATGGAAGCAGAACACATCAATCAAATTGGCGCGAAATTGGCTGACTTGGCCACCCGCACCGAAGATTTACGGAGGTATCTTTGACTACGATGCCAAATCAGAACGCCTAAGAACCGTTAACGCATCGCTCGAAGATCCCACGGTTTGGAACGACCCCAAAAAAGCCCAAGAGTTGGGCAAAGAGAAAAAAGCCTTGGATGGTGTGGTGGTCACACTGAACACCCTGACCTCAGAACTCTCAGACAACAGTGAGCTGTTCGACATGAGCAAAGATGATGGCGATGAAGCCGGCTTGCTCACCATTGAAGTTGAAGCCAACAAGCTGTCCGCCATTGTGGAACAGCTCGAGTTCCGTCGAATGTTCAACAACGAAGCAGACTCTTGCAATGCTTTCTTGGACATTCAAGCGGGTGCCGGCGGTACTGAAGCCTGTGACTGGGCCAGCATGCTCATGCGCCAGTATTTGAAGTACGCAGAACGCAAAGGCTTCAAAGTAACGGTAGAAGACGAATCCGCTGGCGACGTTGCAGGTATCAAAGGCGCAACCCTCAAGTTCGAAGGCGAATATGCCTTTGGTTTGCTTCGTACCGAAACTGGCGTGCACCGCTTGGTCCGCAAATCACCGTTTGATTCTTCAGGTGGTCGACATACCAGCTTTGCCAGTATTTTTGTGTACCCCGAAGTGGACGACTCCATCGAGATTGACATCAATCCTGCAGACGTTCGCACCGACACCTTTCGAGCCAGCGGCGCTGGGGGTCAGCACATCAACAAGACAGACTCTGCAGTGCGTTTGACACACATCCCCACGGGCATTGTGGTTCAGTGTCAAGACGGCCGCAGCCAACACAGCAACCGTGATGTGGCTTGGAAACGCCTGCGGTCACGCTTGTACGATTTTGAAATGCGCAAGCGCATGGAAGCGCAGCAAAAGCTTGAAGATACCAAAACCGATGTGGGCTGGGGTCACCAAATCCGAAGCTATGTGCTTGACCAAAGCCGCATCAAAGATTTGCGCACCAATGTTGAAATGTCCAACACTCAAAAAGTGTTGGACGGTGACTTGGATGCATTTATTGAAGCCTCGCTCAAACAAGGTGTTTGACACCGCTGGCCGTGCCAGATTGTCCACCCTACCCATGGAGATTTTTTGTGAAGCTTGAAGAACAAACAAAAGCCATTCGGCGTGTTGATTACACACCGCCAGCATTTTGGATCGACACGGTCGATCTGACATTCGACTTGGACCCCAACAAAACGCGTGTCCTCAATAAAATGCGTGTGCGTCGCAACCCTGACGTTGCAGCACAAGCCTTGCGCTTGGATGGCGAGGAATTGAACTTGGCGCGCGTCATGGTGAATGGCGGCGGTACTTCGTTCAAAATGGACGGCAATCAATTGGTTCTCGAAAATTTACCCGAAGGCTATGAAGCTTTCGATTTGGAAATTTTCACCACTTGCAATCCTTCCAAAAATACCCAACTGTCTGGCTTGTACGTCAGCAATGAATCTTTTTTCACGCAATGTGAAGCCGAAGGATTCCGCCGCATCACTTACTTCTTAGACCGACCCGATGTCATGGCCAGTTACACCGTGACTTTGCGTGCCGATTCACAACTGTACCCTGTGCTGTTGTCGAACGGTAATTTGATAGATCAAGGTGCACTAGAAGACGGACGTCACTTTGCAAAATGGGTCGATCCTCACAAAAAACCCTGCTACTTGTTTGCTTTGGTAGCAGGCAAGTTGGTGGCCCGCGAGCAACGCATCGTGTCACGCTCTGGCAAAGAACACTTGCTGCAAGTCTTCGTTCGCCCTGGTGACTTGGACAAAACCGAACACGCCATGAATTCCCTGATGGCCAGTGTGGCCTGGGACGAGGCGCGCTTTGGTTTGCCCCTCGATCTTGAGCGCTTCATGATTGTTGCCACCAGCGACTTCAACATGGGTGCCATGGAAAACAAAGGCCTGAACATTTTCAACACAAAATACGTGCTGGCCAATCCTGCCACCGCCACTGACAATGACTTTGCCGGTATTGAGAGCGTGGTGGGACACGAATATTTCCACAACTGGACGGGCAACCGAATTACCTGCCAAGATTGGTTCCAGTTGTCTCTCAAAGAAGGCTTAACCGTTTTTCGCGACCAAGAATTTAGCCAAGACATGGCCGGTGTGGCCAGTGCACGTGCTGTGAAGCGCATTGAAGATGTGCGTGTGTTGCGCACCGTCCAATTCCCTGAAGATGCGGGCCCCATGGCGCACCCTGTTCGTCCCGATGCTTACGTAGAGATCAACAACTTTTATACCGTCACCATTTACGAAAAAGGTGCTGAGGTGGTCCGCATGATGCAGACCCTTTTGAGTGCGCCAGATGATTTAGAAGGCAAGCATGGTTTTGCCAAAGGCATGAAGCTGTATTTTGAGCGGCACGATGGTCAGGCTGTGACATGCGACGACTTCGCTCAGGCCATCGCAGACGCCAACCCAGATTCCCCTTTGGCACAACAGTTAACTCAGTTCAAACGTTGGTACAGCCAAGCTGGTACGCCGAGAATTCAAGCCACCGGCAACTATGACAGTGCTGCCAAAACTTTCACCTTAACACTGTCACAAAGTTGCGCACCCACACCAGACCAAACCCTTAAAGAGCCCTTTGTCATCCCTGTTACTGTGGGTCTTTTGAGCGAAACAGGTCAATCCTTCAATGTGCAATTGCAAGGCGAATCTGGCGCTGCCACTCAAAGCAAAACTTTGGTACTCAACCAAGCATCACAAAGTTTTGTATTTGAAAACATCGACAGCGAACCTACACCTTCACTGCTCCGCAACTTCAGCGCGCCCGTCAATTTGGACTGCGCCCTGTCAGACACACAGTGGCTCACATTGTTGGCAAACGATCCAGATGCATTCAACCGCTGGGAAGCAGGCCAACGCTTGGCCGTGCAAGCTGCACTTCGCTTTATTCGCGGTGGTGGCAATCTGCAAACAGAAAATGTGTTGGGCAACGACTACATTGAGGCCATGCGCGCGGTTCTAAACCACAGCGATCTAGATGCCGCCTTCAAAGAGTTGGTATTGACCCTGCCATCCGAAACTTACATTTCGGAACAACTTGAATCGGTTGATCCCCAACTTGTCCACGCAGTTCGTGAAGCCATGAAATTGCAATTGGCAACCAGTTTGTTCAACGATTGGCAAACAAGCTATGAACAAAACCGGGTGCTGGGTGCTTACTCGCCCGATGCTATTTCAAGTGGCAAACGCGCGCTCAGTGGCATGGCTCTCAGCATGCTTTGCCTTGCGGCGCAACATCAAGGAACAACAGTTTGGCCTGGCAAAGCCCTGCAAGCCTTCAAAGATGCGCACAACATGACCGACCGGTTCAACGCATTGATTGCCTTGGTGGGCAGTGGCCACGAATTGGCAACAACAGCCTTGGCCCAGTTCCATGCTTTGTTCAAGAATGAAGATCTGGTTATCGACAAATGGTTTGGTTTACAAGCGAGTGCACCCGATCGTTCCGGCCATATTTTGCCCATCGTGCGACAACTCATGCAACACGCAGACTTCAACTTGCGCAACCCCAATCGCGCACGCAGTTTGATTTTCAGCTATTGCAGCGCCAACCCAGGGGGCTTTCACCGGACCGATGCCGCGGGATATGTTTTCTGGAGCGAAAGAGTCATTGAGCTCGATGCCATCAATCCACAGGTTGCAGCCAGACTGGCGCGTGCTATGGACCGTTGGCGCAAGTTGGCGGAACCTTACCGTCAAGCGGCCAAAGCTGCCATTGAACGCGTTGCTGCCAAATCCGATTTGAGCAATGATGTACGAGAAGTCGTCACACGTGCATTGGCCGAATAACACCAAGTCAAACTGGAATCATTTTCATGTCACAAAAAATTTCGCTGTCACGCTACTTGGTGGAACAACAACGCAGCAAAGGCAATATTCCTTCTCAATTGCGTCTGTTGTTAGAAGTGGTGGCTCGCGCTTGTAAAAGCATCAGCCACGCTGTGAACAAAGGTGCACTGGGTGGCGTCTTGGGCAGCGCGGACATTGAGAATATACAAGGCGAAATTCAAAAGAAATTGGACATCATTGCCAACGAAGTACTGATTGAAGCCAATGAATGGGGGGGCCATTTGGCGGCCATGGCCTCTGAAGAAATGGAAACCATTCATTTGGTTCCCAACCGCTACCCGCAAGGTGAATATTTGCTCATGTTCGACCCATTGGATGGTTCTAGCAACATCGATGTGAACGTCAGCATTGGCACTATTTTCAGTGTTCTAAAAAAACCTGACGCCCAACACGCGATCAGTGAACAAGATTTTTTGCAATCTGGCCAAAATCAAGTTGCCGCGGGATATTGCATCTATGGTCCACAAACCACATTGGTCCTAACTGTCGGCGATGGCGTGGCCATGTTTACTTTGGACCGCGAGCAAGGCTCCTTTGTGTTGACCCAAGAGAACGTTCGCGTCCCTGAAGATACCAAAGAGTTTGCCATCAACATGAGCAACATGCGGCATTGGGATACCCCCGTCAAACGCTACATTGACGAGTGCTTGCAAGGTAAAGACGGCGTTCGCGGCAAAGACTTCAACATGCGTTGGATTGCCAGCATGGTGGCAGATGTCCATCGCATTCTTACCCGGGGCGGTATTTTCATGTATCCATGGGACAAGCGCGAACCACATAAAGCCGGCAAATTGCGCCTCATGTACGAAGCCAATCCCATGAGTTGGTTGATTGAGCAAGCGGGTGGTGCATCCACCAATGGCCGTGAAAGAATTTTGGACCTTCAACCGCAGCAACTGCATGAACGCGTCAGTGTCATCTTGGGCTCCAAAAATGAGGTGGAGCGCGTCACACGATATCACCTCGAAGCTTAAGTGCTAAGCTTGCAATGAAGCAATTGATGCTGAAACATTCAAGTTACTTTTGGCGCACACTGCTAATCTTGGCATTGATGACAGGCTTGTCCAAGGTCGTTCACGCACAAGAAACTCAAATCGTAAGGTCTGTCGATCACCTCGAAATTTCGAAATACATGGGAACTTGGTACGAAATTGCCAAATTTCCAAATTGGTTTCAGCGCAAGTGTGCACGCAATACGCAAGCCACATATCGACTGCTCGGTTCACAGCAAATCGAAGTTCTCAACCAATGCGTCACTGCTGGAGATGAGCGGATTCAAGCAGTTGGCTTGGCCAGACCTCGTGCCAATGGACTGCCAGCTCAGCTTGAGGTTCGATTTGCGCCCAGTTGGTTAGGCTGGTTACCCTTCACGTGGGGCGATTATTGGGTGCTAGACCTCGACGCAGATTACCAATTAGCGGCTGTTGGGGATCCCTCCAGAAACTATCTTTGGATCTTGTCTCGCGCACCTCAATTGTCTGCAAGCGCCTACTCGGCCTTAACGCAACGACTGACTTTGATGGGTTTTGACATCAAACGACTCGAAAAAACACCTCAAAAATGAGCATTGAAGTCTAGATGCGATAGCATTCCAATCGTCGTGTACGCTTGCATTGGGTTGCAAAGTCATGACCCTACTCTGCTGTCAATTTAGGAGACCCCATGAAAAATCGTTTCTCTATTGCCATGATTGCGACTTGCTTGACCCTGTTCAGTGCCAGCACTGTCATGGCCCAAGCTACCGAACCTGCTGTTAAAAAGTCTGAATCAGGTATTTGCCACGACAAATCCAGCACCAGCTACAACGTCACAAAAAAGTTTGAAGCCTTTGCTAACATGGATGCCTGCTTAAAAAGTGGGGGACGCGCGCCAGCCAACGCAGCGGCTGAAGTTGTGGTGAAAAAATCTGACAGCGGTATCTGCCACGACAAGAGCAGCACCAGCTTCGAAAAAACCCAAAAATTCACACCCTTCAAGACACTGGACGAGTGCGTTAAGAGCGGTGGCACCTTGCCTAAGAAGTAAAAGAAGCACAAACAATCTGCCGCAAGAAATCTGCGGCAGATTCACATCGCGTATGTCGTTCAGGCCCCTGAAATTACATGGGTTCCTCAATCAAAGGCACTGAATTGGTGGTGTCTGTTTTCGCAGCCCCTTCGGCAGGCTGATTTCCAAATGCGACAGTTCTGAATATTTCACGCAGCATTTTCTTCTCTTGAAGGGTCAGTGCTCGCGTTAAGCGGTGCCGCATGCGAAGCAACAGTTGACGATCGACTTCTTGGGGAATTCCGCGGTTGATATGCAGTTCATCTCGCAATTCCTCGCGCTTGTCTTCTGGCTCATCGTCCCACCATGAAACAATCACTTCGGTCATAGACTGTCGCACGACCTCAGGGTCTTCTGTTACAGCATGGGCCTCTTTGCTTGGCGCACCCTGCAAAATTTCAGCCAAAGTTTTGGACTGCACAACAATGCGGCGGTCCGCTTGCGACAACAAACGTCCCCAACCTGCATCGGTCTGATGGAGCTTGACCATGTTGCGCGCAGCATCGTCAGCCAAGATGTGAACGGCCAAGCCTGTTAATTGCGCGCTGTCGATCGCTGTCAACAATCTCTCATCGTCTGAAGCGAGCAACACATGCTCACATGCTTTGTTTTCAGCCAATCGGCTCAGATCTTGTCCCATGCTCATGAGCAAGGAGATGCCCCCGTCAAGGTCGTGCGAAAGCACTTTACGAACAATCTGCCCCTCCACATCAAGCGACTCTGGCTCCTCGGCATACCAATAGATCCGACGAATGTCCAGATCGAGTCCAGCATTTGAAAGCGCTTCTGTCAAAAAGTGTGACAAGCCCTGTCGATTGACCGTTTCTTGTTTTGCATTGGTTTGTGTGTGTTGCGCAAGCCAGGCCAAAAAACGTGCATCTACCAAGGCGATGCACCTCTCGTTGCTGGCATGGTTGTGATTTCGATGCGCTTCTTTTGAAGCATGAGAAAAATATTCGCGTTTCATCGCAGCCTTTGATTCATAAAATAAAAAATTAGCAAGTCAGACCCTAGGTTTGACCTCACGTAGCGGGTCTGCGAACCCTCCATTATTTTACAGATGAGATGGGCTTTCAAAAGCATTAAACTTCTTGTTTATTTGACATAGATCCAAGCCTCTTCACATTTCCAATTACCTATGACTCACTACGATATTTACGCCATTGGCAACGCATTGGTCGATTCCGAATACGAAGTTTCTGATGCCCTTCTTCAATCCATGGGGGTTAGCAAGCGCCACATGACATTGATCGATACACCTCAACGTGCAGAACTGTTAGCTCATTTGAAGCATGTTCAACCTCGACAGACAGGTGGCGGCTCAGCAGGCAATACAGTGGTGGCTTTGGCCCAATTGGGGGGTAGAGCTTTTTATTCATGCAAAGTAGCGCATGACAGTTTGGGAGACTTCTATGTCAAAGATTTGCAAGCCCAAGGTGTAGACACCAACCTCACACACACCAGAGCCTTGGACGGTCAAACAGGCAGCTGCATGGTGCTGGTCACCCCAGATGCCGAAAGAAGCATGTGCACATTCTTAGGTGTCTCGGCCGAATTAGATGACACCGCACTGCACCCACAAGCTATTGCAAAATCCAAAATATATTACATGGAAGGCTACTTGGCGGCCTCACCCACAGGTTTGGCAGCCGCGTTAAAGGGTCGACAAATAGCCCAAGATTCAGGTGTGGCCTTGGCCCTGACGCTCAGCGATGTCAGCATGATTCAATTTTGCAAGTCTGGCTTAGACGCCATGCTGGGCGATGGCGTTGATTACTTGTTTTGCAATCAAGAGGAAGCGCAAGTATGGTGCGGCACAGAAGATCTTGAAGCAGTTAAGGCATCGCTTAAAAAATTAGCCAAAATGGTTTGTTTAACGCGAGGACCTGAAGGCTGTGAAATACTCACAGCCGATGCAGCTTGGTCTGTACCTGCTGACAAGGTCAAAGCAATTGACACCAACGGTGCAGGCGATATGTTTGCTGGCGCCTTCCTATACGCCATCACCCGAGGCCATTCGCCTGAACGTGCAGCAAACTTAGGCAACCATGCAGCAGCAGCAGTCGTCAGCCAACATGGCAATCGACTGACTCTGGGTCAGCTCAGTACCATCAAGGCTTACGCTCTGCCTACGCTCAAATAAAATCAGCTGCTTTCAATAGGTCTGAGCTTGCGCCAAAGGTGATGCCGCGGCATCTTTGGCGGCCAAGACAGGCGTATCAAGCCCTTCGGGCAATGGCCAATCAATGGCCAAGTCAGGATCATTCCAAAGCAAACTGCGCTCGTGCTTTGGATGCCAATAGTCGGTGGTTTTGTACAAAAATTCTGCAGACTCGCTCAATACCAAGAAGCCATGGGCAAATCCGGGCGGAACCCACATTTGTTTTGCATTTTCAGCACTCAAATGGCAGCTGGCCCATTGGCCAAAAGTCGAAGAGTTTTTTCGCATGTCAACAGCGACATCGAAGACCTCGCCTTGGGTGACACGCACCAATTTCCCTTGTGCGTGCTCAATTTGATAGTGCAGGCCGCGCAACACACCGCGAGCAGATTTGCTGTGGTTGTCTTGCACAAACTGCACTTGAAGTCCTGTGGCGCTCTCAAAGTCACGCGCATTGAAACTTTCAAAAAAGAAGCCTCTTGAATCGCCAAAAACCTGTGGTTGCAGAACCAACACTTCAGGCAAGCGCGTGGGTGTGACGGTAAAGGGCATCACTTCGCCTTTAAGAGATTTAACAAGTATTGACCGTAGCTGTTTTTGGCCAAGGGTGAGGCCAATTTTTGGAGCTGCGCAGCATCAATCCAATTCTGTGCAAAGGCAATCTCCTCTGGACACGCCACCATCAATCCTTGCCTCTTTTGAAGTGTGGCAATGAATCCAGCAGCCTCCAGCAAGCTGTCGTGCGTGCCGGTATCAAGCCAGGCATAACCGCGCCCCATGATTTCAACATTGAGTTGTTGATGGTCCAAGTACCAGCGATTGACGTCTGTAATTTCTAATTCACCCCTGGCAGAGGGCTTGATGTTGGCGGCAATGTCACACACTTGGGAGTCGTAAAAATACAAACCCGTCACCGCAAAGTTACTTTTAGGTTGAGCGGGTTTTTCTTCAATGCTGAGCGCTCTTTGCTGATCGTCAAATGCCACAACACCATAGCGCTCTGGGTCATGCACATGGTAGGCGAAAACACTGGCGCCACTGGGTTGTGCATGTGCTCTTTGCATAAGCTTGACCAAATCGTGCCCATAGAAAATGTTGTCTCCCAAAACCAGAGCACTGGGGTTTGCGCCCACAAATTCACGGCCAATGATGAAGGCTTGTGCTAACCCATCAGGGCTTGGCTGTACAGCATACTGAATGTTCACTCCCCATTGATTTCCATCACCCAAAAGCTCAGTAAACCGAGGCGTGTCTTGTGGGGTGCTGATCAGAAGTACATCCCTGATACCCGCCAGCATCAAGGTGGTCAATGGGTAATAGACCATCGGTTTGTCGTAAACAGGCATGAGCTGCTTGGAGACCGCCTGTGTGACTGGGTACAAGCGTGTGCCAGACCCGCCCGCCAAAATAATGCCTTTGCGTGTGTTCATAGTGCACGATTTTGCCACGGTCTACTGGTTTATCAAGGCATATGCATTTATGCTTGCGCTATATGTCCTTTAATGATCTGGGCTTGTCGCCCGAGCTGCTGCGAGCGCTTAAACCCAAAACCTACCCTGCACCCACACCAGTTCAACGTGAATTTATACCCGTTGCGTTGACAGGCCAAGACATTTGGGTGACGGCCCCAACAGGTTCTGGCAAAACCGTTGCTTACGCTTTGCCTCTGATTGAGAAGCTCACGCTGTCCAAACCTCAGGCTACAACAGGCTATATCAGCAGGCGGCTTCAGACTTTGGTGCTTGTTCCCACCCGAGAACTGGCCATTCAAGTTGGACAAACCATGATGAGCCTGTCGGCACACTTGGGCAAAGCTTGCAAAGTCACGGTGGTGTTCGGTGGTGTTTCTATCAATCCACAAATGATGGGGCTGCGCGGTGGCACCGATCTATTGATTGCCACACCTGGAAGGCTGCTTGACTTGTTTGAACACAACGCACTCAAACTCTCGGAAGTCAAAACTCTGGTTTTAGACGAAGCTGACAAACTGCTAGAGCTAGGTTTTCAAGAGGAATTAAGCAGAATTTTGGCTTCGCTTCCCAGCACGCGCCAAAATTTGTTTCTGTCTGCAACAAGACCAAAGAGCATCGAATCCTTAGCGCAAAGTCTGCTCAAAAATCCTCATGAAATTCGCATTGAAAGCGCAACACCGCAACCTGCTGTCATCGACCAGCGCGCCATTTACACAGACACCAGCAAGCGCACTCAACTGCTCAAGCACCTCATTAAAGACCATCAACTCAAACAAGTTTTGGTCTTTGCAGCAACGCAACATGCTTGTGAAATTGTGGCGGCCAAATTGCGGGTAGCCGGTATTGCTGCTGAACCCTTTCACGGCCAACTCAGCCAAGGCAAACGCGCGCAAGTTATGGCCGATTTCAAAGCACAGCGCGTCAAGGTGGTACTGGCCACTGATTTGGCATCGCGCGGGTTGGACATCGAAAAACTACCTACCGTCGTCAATTACGATCTGCCCAGATCAGCAGTGGATTACACACACCGCATTGGCAGGACCGGCCGTGCAGGTGAGCCCGGACTGGCCATGAGTTTCGTCTGCCCCGACACGCTACATCACTGGAATTTGATTGAAAAAAGGCATCAAGTCAAATTGGTGCTCGAGTCCCTAGCAGACTTCGAAGCGACCGAAACTGCACCTGAACGGATTCAAGGCAATGGTGGCATCAAGGGCAAGCGCCCTAGCAAGAAAGACAAGTTAAGAGAATTGACAGCCAGCAGCAAACCAACTTAAAACGGTGCAGCTGATCCAAATCGTCGATCGCGCTTGGTGAACCATTCAAGCGCCTCACTGAACTGTTTTGTGGTGAAGTCAGGCCACAAAGTATCTATGAAGAACATTTCAGCGTATGCGGCTTGCCAAAGCATGAAGTTGCTAATGCGAGACTCACCTCCCGTGCGAATCAACAAATCCATTTCGGGCGCATCTGCGGTGCTCAAGTGAACTGCAAGACCTTCCTCCGTTAAAGATGACAAATCCTCTGCTGGATGAGCGGTTTGCCAAGCTTTGGCCGCTTGAATCATGTCCCAGCGTCCACCGTAATTGGCTGCCACACGCAAAGTAATCTTCTGGTTGTGTTGAGTCTGAAGCTCAGCTTTACGGATCAACTCTTGAAGTTCTGCACTGAATTTACTTTTATCGCCAACAACCTTCAAACGTACGCCGTTGGCCTCCATCTCGTTTACCTCTTTTTGCAAATAACTGGCAAAAAGACCCATCAAAACTGACACTTCCTCTTCGGGGCGACGCCAGTTTTCGGTACTGAAGGCAAACAAACTTAGGTGAGATATGTTGGATCGGATGCAAGATTCAACGATGGCACGAACGCGCTTTGCACCAGAGGCATGACCCAAGGCTGCTGGCAATAAACGTTTTTTTGCCCATCGACGATTACCGTCCATGATGATGCCAACGTGTTTTGGAAGCGTGTTCAATGTCAATTTAAATTCTTATCGATTCAGTTGTAGATTCTACAACCATGATGATCGTGAAAAAGGCCGCATTTAGCGGCCTTTATTTACGCATAAAGCAATTGCTAGATTAAGCGATTAAAAACTTGGTGCGATCTTGTCCGTCAATCCATTTTGGCGCCTTACCGCGACCCGTCCAAGTTTGACCTGTTGCTGAATCACGATACTTGGCTGCAACTTTGTTACCACTAGAAGATTTACCGCCAGATTTGGTAGCACCACGCCCTGAAGGGAATATATCTTGGACAGTTAAGCCAAATTCAGCAACCAATTCGCGAGCTTTTTGAATAGCTTCAGACAATTCCTGGGCACGAGCAGTAGCAATAGCCTGTTCCAGTGCTTCGCGTTGCTTTAATAATTCTTTGTATGAGTTGGTCATGGTATTTCTCTAAAAAAATAATAGGTTTACAGATATTACAAGATTCCGAAGAATATCTGAATTGTAATGCAAGTTTGATTATCACTTGATTATTTAATTTATAAATAGTAATTTACTTACAAAATCTTGCAATTACCTTATCTATTCTTTTTCCTTCTAGAGAAATTATTTCAAACTGCCAACCATCGCTAATAAGAATATCCCCAACTTTAGGTAGATAACCTAATTCAGCAAAAATAAATCCGCCCAAAGTATTGAACAAGCCCTTTTCCTCACCTGGCAATTGCTTTAATTCAAGCCTGGCTTTCAATTCATTGATGGGCATTAAACCATCTAACAACCACGAGCCATCCGCTTGATGTGTGGCCCAAGCATCGGTCATTTGCTGGGGTTTTAACTCGCCGGTGATGGCTTCCAGCAAGTCTCGCGGGGTGACCAAACCTTGCACCACACCGTACTCATCCACCACAAACACCATGCGGCCTGATTTACCCCGAAACTGCTCCAGCAAAGACATGCCACTAAGGGTTTCGGGTACAAAAGTAGCTGGCATGACATAAGCGTCTACTGTGTCTTGTTGAGATGCAAGGGATATCAAACGCGCCACACTGACCACACCCATCACATCGTCCAAACTGCCTCGACAAACCGGATACCAAGAGTGGCCTTGCGCACCCGCATTGAATCCCACTTGCGCCAAACATTGGGCTACGGTCAAGTCACTGTCAAACCATTGAATGTCCAGTCTCGGCACCATCAATGAAGTTAAAGGCCGGTCATCAAGATGGAACACATTGCGCACCATTTGGTGTTCGTGCGCCTCAATCAAGCCCGCATCGACCCCCTCCTCCAAACTGGCCGTAATTTCTTCTTCCGTAACAGCCCGATTACCAGTGGTGTCAATTCGAAGTAATTTCAAAACACCATGCGTTGTAATGGACAGCAAACTGACAAAGGGCTTGGCGATGCCAGCAAGCCAAGCCATGGGCCTTGCCACCAAACGCGCCACGGGTTCTGGGTACAACTGACCAATCCGTTTAGGCACCAACTCGCCAAAAATGATGGTGGTAAAGGTGATGACCGTAACGACCAAGGCCGTAGCAGTGATGGCGGCAGCGGCTTCTTTCATTCCCCAGCCCATCAACCAGACTGCCACCCCGCCACTAAAGGCTGCCTCGCCCACAATGCCATTCAAGACACCAATTGAGGTGATCCCCACCTGCACTGTCGACAAGAACTGCGTAGGGTTGTCCAATAATTTCAGGGCTGTGGCGGCGCCTTTGTCGCCAGCCTCTTCCATGGCAGCCAAGCGCGCCTTTCGGCTGGATGCCAAGGCCAATTCCGACATGGCAAACAAACCGTTGATGAGCGTTAACAATGCAATGAGTAAAAAATCCATGGGCTGATTGTGCCAAGCACTGCCGCAGAATGAAATAGTCTTCGCCAACCTGAGGTTAAATCGACGGTAATTGCATCCACAATGTCGTATTCGGAATGATTTTGGAAGAACATGTCAGTTTATTGGGTCGGTGATATTCAAGGTTGCGATGCGCCTTTAGGTCAGTTGCTAGACCAAGTCGGCTTTTCAGCAAGCCGCGATCGACTCTATGTTTTAGGCGACTTGGTTAATCGCGGCCCCGATTCTTTGGCTGTATTGAGACGACTGTCCAAGTTAGGAAGCAGTGTTCGGTGTGTATTGGGCAATCACGACATGCATTTGTTGGCGATTGCTGCGGGTGCAAGAGCGCCTCACAGAAATGACACCTTGAACGATGTTCTATTTGCACCCGACAAAGTCGACTTGCTTCAGTGGCTACAGCATCAATCCTTCGCGATCTATGAAGAAAATGTGCTGATGGTGCACGCTGGGGTATTGCCACAATGGACTTTGGCTGAAACATTGGCTCTAGCCCGCGAACTTGAAGACATTTTGCAAAGCGATGCGTCGTCTGACTTCTTAATGAACATGTACGGCAATGAGCCACCACTATGGGAGCCCCATTTACAAGGCATCGCTCGTTGGCGAAGTACTTTGAATGCATTCACCCGCCTGCGCTTTTGCAGCCCATCTGGACTTTTGGAGTTTGAAACCAAAGAAAGTTCAGCCCAAGCACCAGCAGGCTTCATGCCCTGGTTTGATGTACCTGGTCGAAAAACGGCCAACACCATCATTGCATTTGGTCACTGGTCCACGTTGGGAGCTGTGGCCAGAAAAGATGTTTGGGCCTTGGATACGGGTTGCGTATGGGGAGGTTGCTTAACTGCGCTGCAACGTGATCAAGTGAGTGACACACCTCGGCACATTGAAATCAAGTGCCCCAGTTATCAAAAGCCATTTTGAATTTCAAATCAATCTCACAACAAACGCTCACTTATGAAAAGCACCTTGGGATTTGATCCTCGCGAAATTCCTTGGACATCGCCCTCAGGTCAATGGCCTGACTTGGCAAAAGACTGGCTCATGCCGCAGCGAATCAAACAAGTCTTTGCAAACCCGCCAGACTGGTCGCCTGAAGTTAAACGCGAGCCCACCTTGGGTCAGCGCCCTCCCAAACAAGCCGCCGTTCTGTTTCCAATTGTCCTGCGAGGTGAACAAGGCACAGAGCCCCACGTTCTTTTGACTCAACGCACGAAGCATTTGTCCTCACATGCGGGTCAGATTGCTTTTCCCGGCGGTAAAGTTGATCAGGATGACAAGTCTATTGAAGCGACTGCACTTCGCGAAGCCCAAGAGGAAGTAGGCTTGGCGCCTCACCTTGTTGACATTGTGGGGCGCATGCCCAGTTACATCACAGGTACTTCTTTTCACATCACGCCGGTGGTCGGCCTGGTGTCGCCTAAGCATGTGGTGACCCCCAACCCATTTGAAGTTGATGCCGTTTTTGAAGTGCCGTTGTGCTTTTTAATGAACCCTGCCAATCACAGACTTCACCAATGGGAACGTGACGGCGTGCTACGCCAGTGGTATTCGATGCCCTATATGGAACCCCCCGCTTCATCGAATGGCCTGCACACTGAACGATTTATTTGGGGCGCCACAGCTGGCATGATTCGCAACTTTTACCGTTTCATATTGGCCGCTAATTCTTTATGATCTCGCCATGAGCTTCTTCTCTATCTTTTTGGCACTCATCATTGAGCAAGCCAGGCCCATGAGCCCCTCTCACTTTTTGCATCAGTGGTTGCGATCTTGGGCTGATTGGGTCACGACGCATGTCGACGGCGGCACACGCTCGCAAGCTTGGTTAGCCTGGGGCTTGATCATTGGCGTTCCGGCGGGTCTGGCCATTCTCATTCATTGGTTGCTGGCTTTTTTCTTGGGATGGTTTTTTGCCGTCATCTGGAATGTGGCCCTGCTGTATGTGACACTGGGCTTCAGACAATTCAGCCATCATTTCACTGGCATTCGTGATGCGTTGAATGAAGGTGACGAACCTCTGGCCCGAAAGTTATTGGCCGAGTGGCAACAAGTCGAAGTCAGTGAACTGCCGCGCAATGAAATTGTGCGCCATGTGATTGAGCACTCAATCCTTTCTGCGCATCGCCATGTTTTTGGCGTCTTCTTCGGTTATGCCTTGTTGTCGGTCATCGGACTGGGACCAGTTGGTGCAGTGGTTTACAGAATCTCTGAATTTGCCAAACGCTACTGTGCTTCTGCTGCAAGCTTGAAAAGTTCCGCCATGCCTACGGATGACCATCAATTGCATTGGGTCAGTGATTCATTGAAATCCGTTTCAAATGACGCATGGCATAGCATTGACTGGTTACCCGCCAGAGCCACGGCAATGGGATTTGCCATCATGGGGAGTTTTGAGGATGCCATGGATGGATGGCGACACCATGCTGAAAAATTTCCTGACGACAATGACGGTGTCATCTTGGCAGCGACAGCTGGCGCGATCAATGTCCAATTGGGTGGTGCTGCATTGCAACCAGATTTTCCTGACAGCATCAGCACGCCAGGTCGATCTCCCGAACTTTCTCATTTTGCGCAAGTGGTTGGACTGGTATGGCGCACTGTCATCATGTGGCTGGTCTTGGTCGCCTTGCTTTCGCTGGCCAATTTACTTGGCTAGTCCCAACGGGTCTACCATCGCTGCTGTCCCAATTCATCAAACAGCTGAGCGTAGATTCGATGCCGTCTTGGACTGACCTCAGAAGGCATTAGGTCGTCTGCTTCATTCTTTTGGATTGCTGCAAGCACGCCACAGCCTGGCTCATGCAAATGGGTGCAGTTGTAAAACTTGCACGATGAAACGTGGTGCTTTAAGTCGGGCATGCACGAAGCCAATTGATTTTGCGGAATGTGCTGCAAACCGAACTCTTGAAAACCAGGCGAATCAATGATGGCTGTGCCCCCACCACCCAAAGCAACTGAGGCAGGGCGCTCACCCACCCAGTAAAGCGACGTACTGGTCGTGGTGTGCTTGCCTGAATTCAGAGCCTGCGAAATTTCACCCGTTAAGGCTCGGGCATGCGGTACCAAGGCATTCACCAAGGTACTTTTACCCGCACCCGACGGACCCAATATCAAAGTCGTCTTGCCGCTCATTTCGGCTTGAAGACGATGCAAAGTATTGTTGATCGCATCGTCTTGCTTCAACTGCAAAGGCAATACGGCGTAACCCATGTTCCGATAAACAGACAAGCGTTGCCATGCAAGTGCGAACGGCTCAAGCAAATCACTTTTATTTAAAACAATCAGCGGCTTGATGTGCTCAGCTTCTGCAGCGATCAGAGCCCTTGACAACTGGGTCTCTGAAAATTCAGGTTCAGCTGCTAACAAAATCAAGACTTGATCAAGATTGGCTGCAAAAGACTTGGTGCGAATCTCATCTCTTCTATAGAAAAGGTTTTGCCGTGCCAGCACGCTTTCGATGGTGCCCTCGTCTGCAGCAGCTTGCCACTTAACACGGTCACCCACCACTGACTGACTTTTTTTGCCACGTGGATGGCAAATGATTCTCGTTGCATTGTCTAACTCCACCACACAATGTCGACCATGCGTGGCCACCACCAAACCCGTATTCAAGCTTTCTTGTGAAGAAGCCACCAAGGCTTGTGCAGCCTTGGTTTTGGTGTGCGTGCGTTGGCTCGTCTTACGCATGTTGCATGCGCGTCAATCGCAAACTTGCCGGGGGATGCGAGTAATAAAACATCACATAAAGAGGATCGGGCGTGAGTGTTGAAGCATTGTCTTGGTAAAGCTTCAACAAAGCTGAACTCAAATCTGCCGCTGGCGTTTGCGATACTGCATAAGCATCTGCTTCATACTCTTGGATTCTTGAGCGCCAAGACGACAGAGGCGCCAATAAAAAGGTAAATACTGGCACGACCAACATGAACAGCAACAATGCAACTGCTTCATGACTGCCCATCAAATTGGGCATGACACCTAAACCTGTGTAAAACCAAATTTGTTGTGATGCAAAACCCAGCACGGCCAAACCCAACAAGCTCAATGCAAAACTGGTCAACATCATTTTAAAAATATGACGGTGCTTGAAGTGCCCCAACTCATGGGCTAGAACGGCCTCCATTTCAGAGGGCGTCAATTGCTTGAGAAGTGTGTCAAAAAATACCACCCTTTTGCTGGCACCAAAACCTGTGAAAAAAGCGTTGGAATGAGCTGATCTTTTGCTGCCGTCCATTACAAAAAAACCTTTGGCCGTAAAACCTGCGCGTTGCATCAAACCATTCACACGTGACTTTAAAGCCTCGTCTTCGAGTGGCGTGAACTTATTGAACAAAGGCATGATCACATTGGGTGCAATGGCCATTAAAAAAAGTTGCCAAAAGACCAGCGCACACCAAGTCCAAAACCACCAATAAACACCACCGGCCTGCATCAACCACAAGACCAAAGCGATCAGGGGAACACCTAACAAAAGTCCAAGCACCAAACCTTTAACCGAATCAGTCAACCACAATGCCCAGGTCATTTTGTTGAAGCCAAATTTTTGCTCCAACACAAAAGTTTGATAAAGCGACAAAGGCAGATCAAGCAAAGCTCCCACGAGCGTGAAGCACAGTACCAAAACGACTTGCTGCCAAAGCCCTGGTGCCATGAACTCCAAAACCAGCGCATTCAGGGCACTCAAACCGCCCAGCAAGGTCCATCCCAGCAAAATGGCTGCGTCAAGCAAAATGTCAATTTGTGACACTTTGGCCTTAGCCAAGGTGTAATCAGCTGCTTTTTGATGATCTGCCAATGAAATTTGAGTTGCAAACGTCTCAGGGACTTCTGCTCGATGCGATGCCACATGGCGCACTTGTCTGGCATTGAGCCAAAGCTTCAATAAAACATTGGTCACCAAAGCGGTTACCAGCAAGTAGGTCAGAGTCAAAGTCGGATTCATAGGTCGAAGTGTAGATCAGCCAACATCAGCGACAATCACAGACTTCACGAAAAGCCATATTTTGAAATGACTGAGCAACTAAACGCCTCCCTCCCCTCAACAGACACGACTGGCGTCGAACTGAGTAAATCCGATGACAACTTAGTTTGGATTGACTGCGAAATGACAGGACTTGACCCAGAAAAAGAGCGCCTGCTAGAAATCGCGGTGGTCGTGACCGGCCCTCACCTCAGCCCCCGCATTGAAGGCCCAGTCTGTGTCATCCACCAAAGCGACGAGCTGCTGAACAAAATGGATGCCTGGAACAAGGGGACGCACGGTCGCAGCGGCTTGATCGACAAAGTCAAAGTTTCCACCACGTCTGAGTTAGACGCCGAAGCGCAAATTTTGGCTTTCATCAAAAAGTATGTGACTAAAAACAGCTCGCCACTCTGCGGCAACACCATCAGCCAAGACCGCCGGTTTTTGGTCAAATTCATGCCCAAGTTGGAAGCCTATTTGCACTATCGCAATTTGGATGTCAGCACACTCAAAGAACTCTCCAAACGTTGGAAGCCTGAGGTGTTCAACAGTTTCAAAAAACAACAAAAACACACAGCATTGGCCGATGTGCACGAGTCCATCGAAGAATTGGCGCATTACAGAGAGCATTTCATCAAACTCTGAAAGACATTCAATTCATTTCAGGGAAAACCCGCACAAATTAAAAAACTGTGCCATAATCGCAGGCTGTGCTGCAAACAGGCTTCGTGCCGCAGCCCTTGTGCATCACCCTTCATGCCTTTGACTCACTGATAAGAGTCACTCGACTGGAAAAGATGGCGCCATGACAACACGTCACGCCCATTCTTTTCAAACAGCACCGAGCTCCGTTTGATGGTTGATGTTTTTTAACCATGAACGGCGCCACCGCAAATCTTGCGGACGTCCGTGCGA
>JACCDK011866603.1_pt1 | contig 30129 bp, 25 predicted proteins | sample 7445871 | NCBI WGS metagenome assembly JACCDK01 (sample SAMN15323436, study PRJNA562643) | freshwater metagenome | isolation source: river surface water | place: USA:Blue River Watershed | collected 2017-08-15 | reverse complement strand
TATCTTAATCCAACCAGGGTGATTCCATAGTTTTTTGCATAGGCTTCAGCGTATAACTCATTGGTCATCTTGGTTGCGGCGTATGGACTCAATAACTTTCCTACCCTAGTTTCAACTTTGGGCGATTCCATCAAATCTCCATAAACCGATGAACTCGATGCATATACAATTCTATTCACACCCTCTTTCCGGGCTGCTTCCAAAATATTAATAAATCCATTCACATTTACGTTGTGAGACGTAACAGGATCTGCGATACTCCTCGGCACAGAACCCAAGGCGGCTTGATGACAAACTACCTGAATTCCGTTCATAGCAATTTCACAATCATTTACTTTGCGGATGTCACCATTGAAGAATTCAAATTTGGGATTCATTTGAAATTCCTCCAAATTGGACAAATGACCCGTGGCCAAATTGTCCATCACCCTCACAAAATCAACGGTTGGCTGATCCAAAAAAAACGAAACCAAATTAGACCCAATAAAACCCGCGCCACCTGTTAGTAGTATGTTCATGCCACGAAATTACACACGCTCATTCACGAATCCTTGACAGTTATCAACAACAATAACACCTCCACTAAAATTCATGCAAAACAATATTTCAATTTACCATAACTTGCACTAAAATCATGTGTGGCATATCCGGTATAATAAATAAAAACTTCAAAGAGATTGACAGATTAAAATTGATCACCATGCGTGACTCAATGATTCATCGTGGTCCGGACGCAGGTGGAATTTATATCAATAAAAATATAGGCTTTGCGCATCGCAGATTGAGTATCATCGATTTAAACGAAAGTTCGAATCAACCCTTTCACTCCCAATGTGGTCGTTACACATTGGTTTTCAATGGTGAAATATTTAACTATAAAGAACTTAAAGGCGATCTAGAAAAAATAGGAATTGTATTTACTACAAATTCAGACACCGAGGTACTCCTTCAACTACTCATTCACGAACAATTGAACTGCCTACCCAGACTAATAGGTTTTTGGGCTTTTGCGTTTTTTGACCATGCAGAGAAAACCACAATTTTGGTGCGCGACAGATTAGGCGTAAAACCTCTTTTCTATTCAAACACCAACATTGAATTTACTTTTGCCTCTGAACCCAAGGCTTTCTTTGCATACGGAATCCCAAAAGAAATTGACGAAGACCATATCGACGAACTTTTCTTTTATCGCCATGTGAGTGGAGAAAATACCATTTTCAAGGGCATTAAAAGAATTCTCCCAGGTCATTATCTCGTCGTCAATCATAATGGACAAATACTCCAAAATACCCGTTGGTTTCATCTAGGAGAAGAGGCCAAAAATCATCCCGAAATAAAGAACCCATATAGTTGGTTCGAAGAAACCTTTTATAGTAGTATCAAATATCGCATGGTCTCTGATGTAAAAGTTGGTACCATGCTTAGCGGCGGACTTGATTCAAGTTCTGTTATTTACGCACAAAAAAATTTGGGCTTTGATAACATTAGTGCCTGGAATATTTCATTTTCCGATGCCAAACATGACGAATCCAAAATTGCTTCAAAATTCACTCATGAGCTTGGTGTTGATTTCTATTCCTATGAATTCAACAGCGATCAACTTGCCGCGTTAACCGAAGAGGCTATCTACAATTCCGATGAGCCCTTTATGCACATCCAAGAACCTCACCTATTAGGACTGTGCAAAGAAGCAAAAAAGGAGGTTTCCGTACTACTGAGTGGTGAAGCAGCCGATGAAATACTTGGCGGCTATGTACGCTATAAAGTTCATGACAATCAGCTTCGCTATAGGCTACTCAAACTCCTAAAGTATGTCCCTCAAAATTACTTAAAAGATGAACGTTGGCGAAAAATGCAGAAATACCTTTACACCGCCAATCAATCTTCTGAGATCATGATGAATGCGAATAATTTATACCTAAAGGATTTAGAGAATTATGGCATTGGAGGACTCAACCTACTGCCCGAATATCGCATTCATATACTGAAAGAAGCCGAAACGTATTTCCCAAAGCAACCCTTACGCCAACTAATGTATCTAGAGCAGTTCACCCATGTTCCATCATTAAACGATAGAAATGACAGGGTGAGTATGGGCGCAAGCATCGAAAATAGAGAGCCCTTTGAAGACGATAGACTCCTGTCTGGGGCGTTTAGCCTCCCTCAGCAGTATTTTTCAACAAAAGGCAAAGGGAAACAATTGCTCAAGAACTCCATTGGATCAAAACTCCCTAAATACATTACCCAACACCGCAAAATAGGACTCAGTATACCATGGGACGATATCATGCTTAACCATCCATATTTTAGATCTCATTTAGAGAAGATGAATCTTTCACCATTTTTCAAAATGGGAAAAATGGGACAAATTGATGTAAAAGCCATTGTCAATAATTTCAAAGAAGGCAAAAAAGAAGATTATGTTATCATGCGGCAACTATTCTTTTTGAGCCTTTGGTACGACACTTATTTTTACTAGACCATAGAATAACCATTGATAAAAGGTGAAATTTATTTTAAACCGCGAATGTAGTTTGTGAACGGTACAGAGGTTGAATTTAGAAACCCTAATTTTGTAAAAATGAAAATTCTATTCCTTGGAGAAACCTACCGGGCCGATGCACAAACCTGGATTCAGGGAATTCAGAAAGAATCTGGTGTCACCATCGTTACCAACGAAATTAAAACCATCAACAATCGATTCATTCGTATTTTTCAATCTTTATTATTCGTTTTTAAACTTTTGTGGGGATGCTTCTTTGGCCCCAAATACGACATTGTACTTGCCGAAAGATCTACGAGCTATGGATTTTTTGCACTTTTCACGAATGCAAAAGTAAAAGTTGTTGCCCAACAAGGCATATCAGATATCTTTCCGGTTACACCCATTTCCAAGTTTTACAAAAAAATATTACAACATCTTGTATATACCCACGTCGACTTAATTCACGCTTGGGGCAATGCAATGGTTCCAGCCATGCTAAAATCGGGTGCACATCCCGAAAAAATCATGGTTTTGGCGAAAGGACTTGATTTAACCCGCTACACTTTCGTGAATCAGTTGGCGAAAAAACCGCTGACTCTCAAAGCCATTGTAACTCGATCCTTAGAAAAAGATTACCAACATTGGAACATCATTGACGCAATTGCCATTTTGAATGACAAAGGCATACATTTAGAAGTTAATTTGGTGGGAAGTGGTTCTCTGTTAGAAATGCTCAAAGCCAGAGCCAAGGAGAAAAATGTGGCACATTTGGTAAAGTTTTTGGGAAGGATTCCAAACGATGAACTTCCAACTTTGCTCACCCAATGTCCGCTCTATCTGTCGGTGCCGACCACCGAAGGAGTATCGTCGTCATTGTTTGAAGCCATGGCTTCTGGCTGTTTCCCTATTGTTACAAATCTACCCGGCAACAGGGCCTTCATCAATCCAAAACAAAACGGAGAACTCGTCCCTGTAAACAATGCCGAAGCATTGGCCAAAGCCATCATATCCTTTTTAGAAAACCCATCTCAATATGAAGCGGCTATCATCAAAAACCGCAAACTCATAGAAGAAAAAGTGAACCTCACCAACAACATGAAGGTCTTCTGGGCAAAGTATCAAGAGTTGGTGGCTGATAAAACGTGAACACGCAATAATTTCAATTTTTATTTAAATCGCCGAATTAATTTCCGTGGCCAATCCTTGTCCATGCGCGGACGCTCAATGAATATATAAAATAATGTAGATACAAATAACATGATAGGTACTGCGACCAATATTTGTATGAAGTAATCAATCTTGTATCCCATATTCATACTTAGCCTCGATGTGAATGGCACCAAAAAGTGAAAAAATGCATAATGCAACAAATAGATGCTATAACACATTCCACCAACAATATAGACCCAAGGCCGTGAATAAAAATAGTTCAAAATCTTTCCTTTGAAAGCAGTTATCATTATTCCAAATACACTCAGATTAAACAATGCATTGTTTAAGATCTCATGTTGAGGCTTATAATAATAGAAAACCCCGAAGACGCACAGGACACCAAGAATATCATACAAATAAGATTTGGTTTTTAACCAATCGTTGCGATCCAAAACAAAGAAATACGCAAATAAAATACCCACACCAAAATTTGAAAAATAACTAAGTATCGATGCCATCAAACGTTGGTTTCCAATCTGAAATACATAATTCTTACATAACACAGACAACGCAATCAAAATCAATATTACCAATACTCTCCTTGATTGATTCGTAAAACTCAACACCAACCAAAATAATAGAGCCACCAGAACGTAAAACTGTGCTTCAACTTCTAAACTCCATGTCACAGGATTAATCGGATTGGGTACACCAAAAATAATTCCATGTAAATAAACCAAACCAGCCAAAAAATGCCACCCCATATAACTAAGATCTTCGTGCTTAATGAATAATTGAACCAATAAAAATACAAACACCGAGATGATAAAAGGAGGTTCCAAGCGGGTTAACCTGCGTACAAAATAAGGACCAATAAGTACTTTCTTACCTTCACCCAAAAGTCCATATCTCAAAAAAGGCAGCGTCAGAACAAAGCCACTAATTGCAAAAAACAACTTAACCCTAAACCAAGACGTGCGACCCACCAACCTAAATTTGAAAAGCTCTCTTTTCCACCCAAGGCTGTGAGACCCAAATCTGCTCCAAAACCAACATTTCTGCTCAGTGCCGTATTCAAACGGAATAGAACTACCGTAATGACCGCAAAAAATCTCAATCCATCTATTTCAGGAATGAACAGGGTTGAGTGTGTTTACACTTCAAGGAAACTTTTATAAAACTCATTGTGAAAAATTAGAGGCTAATTTTCTGGTTTCTTTTTTCCAATTGAATTAATTGGAATACAAGCCAATGCCATAATCAATGGTGACATAAATGTTCTTGTCGCCGCATGGAATGTAGTATAGAATCCGATAATAAACAAAACTACAAGAATAGCATATTCTGTTTTCAAATATTTCAACTTCCCTATCAAAATAAATAGCAAAAATCCAAAAATGATTAATCCCAATATCCCATGCTCTGACATAAGTCTACTTAATTCAACATGTGCTACAACTCCTTCAGCATAATTTCTATAGTTTCTAGATTCATTCACCCCAACTCCTAAAAACGGGTGGTTTAAAAATATTTCAATATCACCTAAAAACATATCATACCTACCTGTTGTAATGTTATTAATGGATTTATCTTTTACCCCAGCCAAAGTCCCCGCTGTTTCACCTTGATATCTTTGTAATAATTTGCCTTGGGTAATTTGATTGGTGATTAAAAAAGTAAAAATAATTAACGGGATTCCTATAAGGAATAATTTAGAAATTCTTGAAAAAATAAGTTTACTATTATTTGAAAACCATTGACTGTAAATCAACAATAAAACACCAAGGACACCACCAATGATTCCGCCTCTTGAAAATGTCAATAATCCTTGAAACAAAAAGAAAATAGCTAATCCAATATCAAATAATTTGTTAAATCCTGATAATCTCATGCCCATTAACCAAAAATAAAATGCCAAAAAAAGACCCAAGCCAAAAGCGGTTGATACTTGATTCGAACCGAAACCACCAGACGCATCAAAATTAGCTCCCAAATCGAATGTCATATCATCGTACTTAGGTGTTCTAATGAACGCATAAATTAACGACACTAACAATGGGTAAAACAACAATCTCAGCGATTCATTAAAGTTGAATTTGGTCTTTTTTAAAAACATACTCCCAAAAAAAGCAATACCCAAACCCAAATTTATGACCCCCAAAACATTAAAAATTATATATCGATAATCTGACACAGTGAATAAACTCAAGAAAATTCCAGGAAGTGTAAATAATACAATCAAAATACCTTTATTCTCAATAATTCTCAACAAACTTAAACCATATATCAAAAAGAAAAAAGCAATGTACTTACCCAATTCAAATGGAATCAAGGGAGAAGTATTTGCCATTCGACAAACCATTTCGAATGGCGAAATGTAGAGCAACAACAATATAAGTTGAACGATTTTTTTTTCAATTGTGCCCGATGTAAATATTCTTGAAATTCCAAAAATTAAAACAAGATAGAACCAAACAATTATAAAAAGTACACTTATGGTAGACAAGACCCCTAAAACCACATGTAATAAAAACCAAAACTTAAGATGGCTATTTTTATTGGGAAAAAATAAAGAATTAATCAATTATACTTATATAGTCTTTATAAAATGATTCACTGCCATATACATTCTTAACATGACATTTAAATTTGTCACCTAATTGACATCGTTCTTCGCCATTCTTAATCAAATACAATAGTTCTTCGGCCATTTTAAATTCATTTCCCTTTTCCACTATTCGACCAAATTGACCATTTCCTACAACTACAGAGCATTGTCCAACATCGGTTACAATTACCGCCAAACCAGCTAAACCATACTCTAACAAAGAAACAGGCAATCCTTCAGAGGTTGAAGACAAAACACCAATGTCAGCTTTAAACAATTCATGTGCAATATCATTTGATGGACCAACTAAAGTGATTACATCTCTCAAATTCAGATTTTCAATCAATTCATTTAAATCTCTCACATAATTGAAATCCGAAAAATCACCAATGAATCGAACAACAATTTTTTTTCTAATGCCATTATCTTTAATTAAATGAGAAATAGCACGAACATGGGTAAGGTGATCTTTAGGATTATGTAAATTTGCCACATGTACTATTTGAATAACGTTTGAATCTCTTTGAATCTTAATATTTTTTAGAAAAGGAAAATTAGGTATATAATATATATTCCCAGGCTGCCTGTCAGTATTAATGATATACCATTGATAGTTAAATTCATTGATCGCCAAAACAATGTCAATTTTTTTCTGAATGAATTTAAAGAAATTATTATTTTGATTAGGCCTACTACCTAAATGATCGTGCCATATTAATTTGATTTCTGGAAAGAAAACTTTCGCCAAAAAAGCCCAGTAGATTGAAGTGCTGTGAGCATGAATTACAGTTGGCCTTTTTGCTTTAATTACTTTTATAAATCTATAAAATCCGAAAAGATCAAGTCCATTCTTTTTTGATATTAAATCAATTTTATCTGATTCAACCAGCTCAGATAAAGGACCTAATTCCCTTGTTACCAAAATGGAATTTTCAACTAATTTAGAAGTTAACAAATTCGAGATATTCACACACATTCTTTCAGCACCTCCAATATTCAAAGTATCTACAACCTGAAGAATCTTCATTTTATTAAACGCTTTACTTCCAATTCAAATTTATCTAATGTGAATTCTCTACTCCAAAAAGAAGCATTTTGACTTTTCTTGTTATACTCAGCATGAGAAATTTTAGATATTACATCTACTATCATGTTTTCATCCTCTTGAACTAAATAACCACGATGACCGTTGTCAAGCATCCAAGGCACACAAGAAACAGCAGTTGTAATGGGCACACAACCCCAAAACATAGATTCAGCCACAACTTTTGGCCATCCCTCACTTTTAGAAATGAAAATTAAAAAATGTGCTTCTTGATATGCCTCAATGAGCGTTTTGGAACTGACATTACCATGTATATAAACCGAATCTGAAAGATTATTTTCAACTATATAATCTTCCAATCTTTTTCGTTCTGTCCCTTCACCATAAAAATTCAATTCAATTTCTCTTCCAGAATCAATGAGAGCTTTAGCCACTTGAATACTCAAAAACGGATTTTTTGATGGAATTAAACTACCAACATATATTAATTTCAGCTTACCATGAATATATTTCTCGATTACTGTAACAATATCTTTACTCCAATAGGAAGCAGTAAAAAAAGGTTTTATATTTTTGGTTTGATTTTCCCAATTTCCATACACCAAAGTTTGCATATTCTTGGTGATTAAAGTACTACTCAACATACATCGCTGCAGTTTATAAGTCAATGGCTGTGGACTTTTGGGATCCCAATTTCCAGCATACTTTGCTGTTTTTTTCTTTAAAGGGAAAAATATTTGAACCAGACAGCCCATTAAACCAATATTTCCCGGACAACGTAGGTGTATATGATCTGATAATTTAACACCCTTCAATATACCAATTAAAATTTGATGAATTTTAACAATAGATTCTAAACATTTAAAAAAACTCGTAAATTCAATCTCTGGAATTTGAATGAATTTTATATCGGGATATTTATAAGCTAATTCAATATTATCAATTTCAACATTATTGCTCAATGGTGCAACAATAATTAATTGATCATCTTCATTTAACCATAAATTCATTTCTCTCACATAAGGCCCATAAGCAAAATATCGGCCATGTCTTTGCTTGTGCTGAACATGGGTGATTATACAGAATTTCAAATTGGTTTCTTAAATTGTAGTTTTATCAATGAATACAATCTACCAAATCCCTCATATATTCCCGCTTTATTCAGAGAGAGAAATCTTAAAATCATTAACAAAATTGTGATTAAATACCATTTTATAATATTGATTAAGCCAGGAAATTTATGTTTAAGGCGCCAAACATAGTAGCCATTCCAGACCACCATTTTTCCATATTTAAAATAATTTGGTCTACCCAAGGGATCATGATGATGTTCGCATTTAGCACTGGTATCCGCAACCAATTTCCCATATGCACTTGCTCGAACAGAAAAATCAAAATCTTCATACAATCCATATCCTATAAAAAATTCCGAAAATTGAATGTGATTAAAAATACTTCGGCGATATGCTGTTATACCGCCCATAATGTGCTCAACAAAATATGTATTATTTGTTGGGGGTAAGGAAGATTTACCATGACCATATTTTGGAATTAAGCCTGGTTGCAGATTTCCAGGATAAAGTCCTAAAAACATCCTAATTCTATCACGTTCACTTAGCTTGTATTTATAATTATCCAAATAAAAATAATTGCTATTGACAATTTCATTATGCATTATTTTTTCCCATTTTTGTTCATTTGTAATATAACCTTCTGCACCAATAATTTCTGAATTACTAAAATTGGATATTATATTTCGACAAAATTCCTTTTCCAAAATTAAATCATCATCGAGAAAAATAACTATTTCCGTGTTGGATGATATTTTATCAATACCAAAATTTCGTTGTTTCGTCAGACCACGATGTTCATTTTCTACTCGAAAATATCGGATGTTGAAAGCTAGAAGGCTATTTTCAATTGCATCTTGCGTTTTATTATTTTCAGATGCATCAATAATGATAACTTCAAATGGTAAAACACTTTGTAATGCTATTGAATTCAAGATATTCAAGACTGCCTTTGGTCGTTGATATGTGCATATTATTATCGAAAATTGAATAGTGCTCATTGACATTGTTTTATTCGTGTCTGACACCAATCTGCATTAATTTATTCGCATAAAATACAGATTTATTAAATTGCATCATTTTCAACGGCAAAAACAATAGTTTAATAGGAATGTCCGTTTTTTTACCTTTTATAAAATGATAAAGGAAATATTTTATTTTGTATTCCTTCTGAGCTTCATTATCAAATTGTTTTATGATTTGATACATAACGGTTGGTGAAGGAACTGGACGTATTAAACCAACTGGTGAATCAAGCTCCCACGGTTGTTTTTTTCTTTTTTTACCTAAGACTTTTGCCTGCTCGCCCCACCAACGGTAGCCTCCTGAAACTGGTTTTAAATGTAAATTTCTGGAATATGGATTATGCATTACTGTTATACCAGATTTTACTAAAGACAAACCAAAATCACCATCTTCCCCGTAACCACCATCGTAATTGATATCATTACCACCCAATGCAATAACATGTTTTCTTAAAACACAGGAATTGGCATTGTTAAAACTACTAGTTATGCCAACTTTAAATCTTTCCAATGGAAGTTGCTTTATTTTGCGTTTTAAATCAATCAGATCTTGACTAAAATTATCTGCTTGAATATCTAATCCATTACATGCCTCCGCATTATATGTTTGCAAGAACCTCAGATGATTTTCAACATAATCAGGTTCCACGCGAATATCATCATCAGCAAATATAATATAATCATCTTGACTCAAATTGATCGCTTCATTTCTTGCCCTACAACTACCCTTGGATGTTTGCCACTTGACAATCAAATTAAAATTAAATAAGTTTTTATCATACCAATGCATTTCCCTATTTTTCTCTGGAGTTGCATCCACGATGATAACAGTATTTGGTTTATAAGTTTGAGCATTTAGATCTAACAGTAATTGATGCGTCATTGCCTGCCGCATCATTGTAGGAATTACTACTGAGACTGTTGGATTTCCCTTAATTGAATTTAATTTTCGACCTTCAATTATTTTATTTTCCTGCATTGAATATTTTCCTTTCGTCGTAAAAAAAGAAATCCAATAATCTAAATTTAAAATGCCTTTCCGTAAAAACAAATAATTTGCATGTTCCGATCTAAATTTTTTTCTAAAAAAAATAAATAGATCCTGTGATGTATAGGGTTTAAAAGTAATTTCATTTAAACTAAATAGATTTTTCTTATACAATACTACACCACCATTTCTGATTAAATCAAAACCCAAAGCTAATCCTTTCATTGTGTCAGTTTTATAATCAGCATCGAATCCACCCAAATATTCCCAAATTTCTTTGCGCATGACAAAAGCAGCTGAATTCAAACGCCAACTTACACAATCATCTAGGTTATCAAAATCCTTCAGATACCACCAAGCAACATTGGATTGATAAACTACCTCTGAAAGGGAATTTTTATAACCTTGTTCGAATGAACTATGCCAACAATCCCCGGGACCAAGTACTAGGTGTTCTAATAAATCTAAATTAGGATGACCAGTATAAACCAAATTGTGTCCGTTTTTAGTGGTATATGAATTAATTTCCATTATTTATTTTTCTCTCAATAACTTCTTTATAAAAATCCAGATTCTTCTTTACAATAACTGCACTAGAAAAATTATCCAAAAAAGTTTGACGCGCACTTAATCCCAAATTTCTTTGTAAAATTTTGTCTTGTAAAATTTCAACTATTGCATTTGCAAATTTTTCGTGATTACTCGGATGAGATAATATAGCGCTTTTCCCATCAATCAACATTTCAGTTGCCCAACCAATGTCGGATGCGACAATGGCTTTAGACATTGCCATGGCCTCTATCCAAGAAACAGGAAACGCTTCAGCGTAAGAGGGGAATATACAAACATTATGATTTGAAATTATATTTTGAATTTGATCGTAGGAAACTTTACCCTTATAATCAACATTTTCAAGAGCAATTTTCGAAAATAATTTTTTCATCAATGACCAAGTAGACTTACTTCCAGTTTGAACATCAAAAGAATCATGCCCTAATAAAATTAATTGAGCGGTAGGAATTCTTTCCACGACCAAATTAAATATATAAGGAATATCTAATACCCCTTTTTTTCTAATCAATGTTCCAAAATACAAAATAGTATTTACGCCAGCAATATTATCATCAACAAATCTGTCACTATTAACACAATTAGGAATAACTGTATATTCAATATTTTGTTCAAATAATTTGTTAGTCATATTTGCTGTAAACTGACTCACTGAAATATGACCATTGGCATATTTTAAAGCACGCTTTTCATGTAATTTATTTATCCATTTTACAGGCCTCTTTTCTAAATGGCAAAAATAAGTGTCACTCCCATTTAATCGTATTACAATTGGACAATTTGCCGGCTGAATAAATGAAGTCATTCCACACCAATCCGGCGCCTCAACTATGTCAATTTGCTTCTCGGTATGCAAATCATTGATGATTTTAGTAATTTTTCTTTGGGTCAAAAATTTCGAAAATCCTCTAAATTTCACATTTTTTATCTGCTGAATGGTAATTTCACCATCTTTAAAAAGCCTATCCTCCGATTGGCCATAAATTAAAATGCGCACCCCTACTCCAATATGTATTAAGCTTTGAGCTAAATTTTTTATGCTGGTTCCTATGCCACCAGAAGATCCAGTTGATTGATGTGGGTATTCGGATGAGAGGAAAGCAACTTTCATATTATAATAGTTTTATGTAATTGTCAACCATTATATCAAGATTATACTGTTTACGAATTTCTAGACTAACGTCATTTTCAATGAATCTTCTCCCTAAAATTAAATCTTCCAAAATAACTTTAAGTGATTCACTATTTTTTGCTTCAAAAAAAAATCCATTAACATTGTTTCTAATAACCTCCAGATTGCCTCCTACAGGGGTTGTTATCACCGGTACATCGGCAGCCAAACTTTCTAAAATACCTAAACTAAAACATTCCATGTGCGTAGGTTGAATAAGATAATCATAATTTGAATAAATAGCACCTAATGTTGCTGAATTGCCTTTGAAATTAAAATTAGAATTGAGCTTGTAAAAATGAATCAATTTCAATAATTCATTTTTGTAATCTCCATCCCCAAAAACATCAATTATCAAGTGACGTTTAATACTATCTGGCAACATACTTACGGCTAGAATTAAATCTTGAATTCCTTTGGAATAACGTAAATGACAGGCCACTAGAAATCTGGGAGTTGAATTAACTCGTTGTTCTCGTTTTCTAATGTTCTCAATTAAAATTCCATTGTAAATAACTAATAATTTTGAATTTACTAATTTGCCAAAATCTTTTTTAATTTCATTTATTGTATATTCAGAAACACCAACAAATAAATCTATAAATTTTGCAAACAAAAATCCTTTTACCCTCTTTTCAAAACGCTTTTTTAGGGAGTACCCACTTAACGGACGAGGATTGTGATCCACTACGATTATTTTACAATTTGGTAATTGATTTTTCACTTTCTTGAAGAATGGAGTACACAATTCCAAAAAATGACAAAAAATATAATCAAATTTTCTATTTTGAATTACCTCTAAGAATTTACTTTCCAAACTGTTATTTTCAGATCCGTAAATATTCAACTCATTGTATCTCGCGTAATTGTCATTATTAGGAAAAAACCAATCAATTTTGTGGCCAAATTTCTTAACATCACTGTCAAACTGCCAAAAAAAATAATCCATGCCACCAACTCTATTTGGCATTAGTTTATAATTACAAATGACAGCAATACTTTTTAACTCCATTTCAAAAGCATATCTACAATTCTTTTACTTGTACCTTCAAGCGGTCTACCAATCTCCAATTGAATTAAATTGTGTTGTTGTTCTTTGCGAATACCCGGGTTTTCCAAGGCCTCATTAATTGCATTAAGGAACTCTATTTCATCTGTAACAATTGCAGTAGCTTTGCTTTCAACAACATGTTGAATATGTTTATAATGTAAAAACCTTTGGTCATCGTATAATTCATTTTTACTACTACCAAAAGCAGGATTAATGACAGTCTTATCAAAATTCAAAGCATCTAAACTCATAGTTGAAAGCATATTGATGAAAATTGTAGAATGCTCTAATAGCCCCCTTAAATCAACTAAATCTTCAACCATGGGTATTCTTTGCGTCCAAAGTTCTTGATGCACATTCCTAGCAAGTTTCCACTTCGGAAAATTCCAAGATATGAAATCAAACTTATTGATTAAATTTTCAAAACGAACTTCTCCATTTTCTGCAGGAGAAGTTCTTACAATAAAATTAACCTTTTCTGTAAGTTGATTCTCACGAATAAAATTAGCAATGGTTTCAATATACAATTCATCATTCTTGCTTGTTGAAATATCACCACATGAAAAACATAATGTTTTGAGATTTAGATTTAAATTAAATTTAGCATAGAATTCCTCTTTTGTTGTTTTATAAGTGTCTAAAATATAAGGTTCAAACTGTGGAGTACCCACTATTTCAATATTATAATCTTTTACTGACTCATAAAAAAGTAAAAGCTCCTGTTTCATTAAATCACTCCATACAAAATAATAATCAAAATTACCCGACATTCTACCTTTTGAAGCCAAATTATCCCAAGAAAAAATAAAGGCTACCGTTTTAATTCCTAATTTTTCTGCTTGATATATTATTGGTGCGATAAAAGGAGGTCTTTGATGCGTGAAAAATAGTATATCCACAGAATCTACATGCAGCAGATTATAAAATTCTTTTGTAACCGAATAATTTTTGTATGTGTACTGTTGTAATTTATTGTAACATAGAATGTTCTTTTCACTGTGAAAATACTTGGTTAATTTGAATATCAATCGCGTTGCAAAACCTCTTGTGCTTTTTACTTTAGACATGTTAGCCTGTAAATTATCAGCAATTCCAAAATTGTTATCAGCAAATTTTTGCAAATGGGCAACCTCTTTTGTTTTACGAAAAAACCAAGTTGGAAATTTTTCCTTGAATTCTGGTAATTCAACAATTCTGCATGTAAAATTAAATTCATCAAAACACTCCTGCGGAATGCAAGTATAAATGATAACTTCAGAAAATTGTTTTTGAGCTTCAAAAATAAAATCACTCAATATAAAGTTTCTAAAGCCTACACCATCTGTTATTACAAATCCAAGTTTTTTCATCACCAGAGAAATAGTATCTTTTTATAATTTAAAACAATAATAAATATATCATTCATTTAACACAATTTCGAGCATACAGATAATTTCAGGTGTAATCATCATATTGATTTTTTTATTTTCGTTAATAGTTTTTCTATTTTAACACTCCAAGGGTATGCATCAAAATAAAAATCACCACCCTTGACGTGGACTAGTGATTTTTTTTGAGGTTGAAATACACCTGCAATTGATCTTAACGACTTAATCTGATTATACAAAAATGGAAACAACTGGTATTCATTTAATATCAATTCCCTCGCTTGGGTTATTGAATCAATATTTTTCTCCCACGTATTTGAAATTACCAATTCTTTTAAAAATAAATCAATGTGCCTGTCATGCGGATCTAATTGAATAAAAGAATTTTTAGGAAAGAAATTTTGAATACAATTTGTACCACAATAAATCGGCATTGCAAAACTCAAAAAACAATCTACGATTTTTTCTGTCCAATAATAATCGTTTACAAAATTTTCATAGGCTATAGCATATTTGGTTGTACTTAAAACATCCCATTTATCATTTATTGGATTAATACCCCTACCATATAATTCGACAAAAGGCAAACAACTTATTTTATCCAGCAAATCCATTCTAACTTTATGACCATTGGATGCTCTTTGATTACTAGTTACCCAAACAATTTTATTTGATTTAGCCAAACTATCAACATTTAGATTTATTAAAAAATCATATTCTTTATCTATATGCCAAGGTAATGCACCATGAGAAAGAAAATTATTTTTATTAGTGGCGATTTGGTTAAAAATATATTTTACATTTTTATTTGCGTATTGTCTGTATTTGGAAATCTCATTAGGCGGTTCCATACAAAGATGGAGAATGTTATTGTAGTTGACTTTAATCGAAAAATCATCCTTAGGGCAATCCAATATGACCAAAAAATCGCACTCATCCACATTTTCCTCTGTGAATATAAATTCATTCCAATTAAACGAAGATTGAGGAGTTTGTCGTCTTATGTCTGGATATTTAAAATATCTCACTATTTTTACTAACATTTTTTAAAAGTGACTAAAATATTAAAAGTGTTCAATAACAATTAACAATAATATTTACAAAAATTAAAATTAATAATATCGGTGATTTTTATTTAATACAATGAGAAATATTTTTCTTGCCTTTATTTTTTATCCGGTTTCCAATATATTTCTGAAGGAGGCAATTTATTATAGTTACAATATTCTTCTTTAGTAAAACGATTACTATTTTTAAAAATTCTTGGTATTGCAAATATTAAATCCACAAGAGCAAATGTCACAGCAATCACAACTTTGAGGTCGCCTTTGAAAATTTTGGATTTAAATTGAACCCAAATAGAATAAAGCAATAGCTTGGGAATATTTCTATATGGGAGAAATAGAAAATAGAGAAACCAACCAGACCTCAATGAAAGTCTTAATCTATTAATATAATCACTATTTCTTTTTCTCGCTTTAATATCAACTCTATGTTTTACAAGTATTTGTGGAAAATAATTCACTTGCCAATTTAATTTGAATAATTGAATTGATGCAAAATCCTCTTCTCCATAAAATTTAAACCATTCTGGATAAGACGGGATCGTTCTCCAAGCGTCAATCCTCCATACATGTGCACACCCAACAAAAGACTGAACTTGATATGAGCTATTGGTTGAATGAGTGTCAATAGGATCAGAAATCCCCCAATAAACTCTTAAAGCAAGAATTGCACATTTTTTATTATGATAAAAATAACTTTCAATTGATTCTAATGGGTCTTTTGTGATAAAATGAGCATCATCATCCAATGTTATTGCAAATTTTGCACTAGTTTTATTCATTAATATATTTCTACAATACATTAAACCTTTTGAAAATTCATTTTTTAAAATTATTATTTGTGGATAATTTTGTTTTACGAAATCAAATGTACCATCACTCGAACCATCGTCAAAAATCAAACACTCCAAGTCTTGTCTATGCAATAAGTACCCAATTTCATTCAATGTGATTATCAAATCGTTTAGACGATTCTTTGTGGTTATTAAAATTGAAAATTTTTTATTATTCAACTTGATTTTCTATTCCAAAAATACTTAATTAAAAAACGGCCAAAAAGTCGTTTTAGATAAATGAATGGTAACAAGTTGGAGCGAAAAGACCTAATGCTTTCAAAAACCGATTTGTCAATTATTTTTGATGAATCATAAATAATTTTATCTGAAACTAAATCCAAATTATTACCCATATGATAAGCATAGAAACTCAAAACTGAAAGTTTGAAAAAGCCTTTTTGAGTCGCCAGAACATCTATGAATTCCTTCTCATAACCATTTTTGAATTTGTACAATGGAAAAGAAAGTGTATGATTATGGAAGATTACCGTTCTATATGTTGCTACACAATGTGTAGAACCAACGAAATACTTTTTGTCCTTCACATTAACTAATACTTGCATTTTATCGAAGTTAGGATAATTAATATTGTTTCTATCTAAAATCCAATTATTCAAGCTTTTTTTTAACAAAATTTTATCTATTCTACTCAATGCCGATTCATACTTCAACTGCGACAAAGAACCAAAGACATACTCATTAGATTCAAAAGCACAGTGCGGGACTGGAAATGGAGATACAACACCCGTTTGGGGTATATTTTTAAAACAGTTAAAAACCTCATTTTCCCAGCCACTAAAAAACAAGATATCCGCATCTGAAATTGTTACAAAATCTTCAAAAATACCTCTAACTTCATTTAAAATTGCATACACTTTACCTTTATTTTCGCTGTAATAAACATACTTATCTAAAAATTCTGAGTATTTTTTTACTATTTCGTGAGTACTTTTGGAACTATTATTATCTATTAATGTAATTGAAGTTGTTTCAAAATTTATTGTATTCACCAATGACTCAAGACACTTATCCAAAACCATATTTAAATTTTGGTAATATCTATCTTCCGAATCTGGTATATAAAAAACCACAATCACCCTGTGATTTTTTAATTTGTTTTTGCCGTTCTCTGATTTAGCGGGATTTGATCCAATTCTCATATTTATTTCAGAAAATAAATTAAATCAATTTGTACTTAAACGACAAAATTATAACCGAAATATGTTGTATTTTATAATTTGTTTTATTGAATACAAATTGAATTTATTTTTTATTAAATAATTCAATGGTTTCTTGTTTACTATCCTTTTCGCTTTTTCTAAATTTATTTTTGCAATAAAATTCAAATTTTCATTACTTGTAACTCCTGTCAAATCAAAAACAGCTAAATAAATATTTGTAATTTTCTTGAATCCTTTTGGATTCTCTTCATACAATTGCAAATTTTTCCACCAGTCAGCAGTAAATCTCAACGATTCATCAAAAAAACCATGATTAATTCTAGTATAAATAATATTTTGATGATTTAGTGTTTTATATATCATAAAATTCAAATCCAATCTTTCAGGAAATAATTTAATCGAATATATTCCATTAATGTCAATTAATTTTGCATCAAAATAATAATTAATATTGAGTTCAAGGCGTTTATTTACTACATCTAAAATTTCTCTGTCTGTTAAAAAATCACCACTATTTAAAAACAATAAAAAATCGCCTTTGGCAACTTTAATTCCTTTATTCATTGCGTTGTATATACCTTTATCTGGTTCACTAACCCAATAATCAATATGTTCACTATTGTTATCAATATAACAAACGCTACCATCAGTTGAACCACCATCGATAATTATATATTCAAACTCTTGCCAAGTTTGATTGATTACGCTCTCAACAGTGCTTTTTAGCCCTTCAAGATTGTTGTAGTTAATGGTAATGATAGAAAGTTTTTTAATCACTGTACAAAATATTATTGTAATTCAAAATCAATATTTTATTTAGTGCTGAACAAGTATTTATACAAGGCGTCAATCTTAACAACTATATCATTATATAATTTTTCAGCTTAGATTTTTAATAAATCCAAATTATTTTCTCTATATGATTCATTATTACAAATATTATTTATAATGTTGGCTATATCTTTAGTGGACCAAAAACAACTTAAATTTAACCTGTTTTTACTGGAAAAGAGTAAACTTTAAAAAATAACGAAAGTAACCAAAAAATCTATTTATCGAAAATACCGAACTCTCTTCTAATGTTCTAGTTAAGATACTATAAAATAATGGTATAATTCAAAATCCTCCTGTTTTAATCCTAATATACTTATTAAAACTATTTTCAAACCTGTTAAATTTTTATAAAATAATGTTAAAAGAATAAGCTTCAATATTATCAACTTAACTTTCTAAATATAATTGGCGGCAAGACATTTCTTATTATTTTTAAAAATACTGATTCTTTTATTTTGATTGACTTTGTATTCTTAAAAAATTCCTTCCTTTTTGTTATGTAAACACATTCAATTTTTGACAAATTCACAATATTATTTTTTAACACTTTTTGCAAATAATCATTATAAAAACATTTCAACAATTTGGAATCATCAAAAGAATATCTATTATAGTAAGTTGATAGTATATCAGGTTGTGAATACTTGTAATTTGAAAAATGATAAAACACTAACATTGAATTATCCGGCATAATGTAATTACCATCAACAGATAAATTAAAGTTTATGCGCTCATGAAGATTCCAAGGAGCAGCATTGTAACCCATTTTTTTCAATATTTTAATTTTATCGTGGTAAATTGGTAATAAATTAACCCATAATTGATCAACAAATAGGCCATTACTCACATTATTAAATCCCATAGAAAGAGTTCTTTCTTCCCACCAATCTAAAATTTCCATTGAAATTATTGATTTGTTCCTTAGACCTAAAAAACCTAAATTAAAAAGTCCATAATTTAAAAAAATATTCTCACCAGGTGTTTTGTTATCAAGCGGCAAATGTGAGAGAATATGAGGTGTTAATAGAACATGACTTTCTTCATCAAATTCAGAATTTAGAATTTCTAAATCATTAAAAATTTCAATATCTGGATCAAAATAATAAATAAAATCAACATTTGAATTTTTATTGAGTAAATATTTAAAAAAAGAGGCTTTAACCGAAGTGTTTAACTCTATTATATCATATTTTTTCCAAAGCTCATCGAAATTTGCTAATCCAAGGTCCTTAATTTGTATTATTTCACATGGGTAAATTGAATAATCTATTTCTTGACTTTTCTCATCACATAGCCCAATATAAAGTTTAAAATTTTCAGAATTTTTCAGAATAGAATCGACCAATACTTTAGCCTGAGCCAAATAGTTATTTGAACAAATAGTAAAAGCTATATTCATAATCGATACCCAAATATATTTAATTGCAAATCAAAATAAGGTCCTTTTTTCTCAATAAATGGATTTTTCATATTTTCCCATGCTTCCTTTATATATATCTTAAATCCAGCATCCTTCAAAATTATAAGTAACTCCCCAATCATCTGAGGATTTTCCGCAAAACTATGATATTCTACAAAAATATTTTCTACATTTCTAAGTAAGTCTTTACAGTCCTGTAATATTTCAAATTCTGGCCCTTCGATATCAATTTTAAGAAAGTCAACTGTATCATTGAGATAATCTTTTAAACGTACAGTTTGAATCATTATAGTATTTTCTGTTACTTTCTCAACAATATGACCACTTAAAGAACCTTTCTTTGCAAATATTAATGGTTGATCATTAATCCAAACAGCTTTTTGTTGCAAATCAACATCATCTAACTCAAACTGATTGAGATTATTCTTTGCAATATCATAAATGTCATTATCAGGTTCAAAACCTATAATTTTTGCATTTGGGAATAACTTTTTGAAATATATAATACTCAATCCAATATTTGAACCACAATCTATAATTAAAGGTCTTTTCTTAAGTGATTTAAATTTATACACCTCTTCCACAAATAATTCATTCAAAGAATGTAAATACCAAAAAGAGTCAGTGATTTTTATACTTTTCCCAAATAAAAAAGATTTTTTTACTGCTGAATTATTTCTTAAATTTAAATATTGCACAAAAGTTATAAGCATCGAATACTTTCGGTAATCAACATATTTTTTTATTGTTTTTATAAATCTAAACATAAATCCAATCGTTTTTATCAAAGTTAAACGTCTTAATTAATTTTGCCGGCGTACCAGCAACCATACTATAGTCAGGGAATGATTTTGTCACAACGGAATGTGCGCCAACTACACAATTACTGCCTAGATTTACTCCAGATAATATAGTTACCCGATATCCAATAAATGTGTTTCTTCCGATACACACCCTTCCTTTTGAAAATAAAGGTTGGTCTTTGGGTGATAGATTCGTGTTTGGGTCGACCCCATGATAATGATCAGAAATATAAACATACTCACTAAAAAGGCAGCCACTTTCAATTTTCACCTCATCAATAGATGTAATACATGCGTAATTTCCAATCCTTACATTATCTTGAATTATTATTTTTGGAGTAAATTTTTGATCTAAATAAGAGTCATAAGCAGCCAACCATGCACTATGACCAATGGAACAGCCTTTGCCGATAGAAATATAATTTTCTCCCGAAATTATTTTTGGAATTTCCATCGAAGAATTCTCTCCCAAAATTTTCTTTATTTTTTTTTCAAATTTATTCGATTCGTTTTTCTTTAAATAAATAAATAAAAAAAAATTTACTCTTTTTTTTATAAAATTAAACATAATAAAATTTAGATTTTATATTTAAACTCCCTCTCCATTGTTCAGGCAAAACAGATTCGAATTTATTCTTAACAATAAGATTCGTATTGCAAATCCACTGGTCAATGATTTGATTCTGCGCTACTAAGGCTATATCTAATTCATATTTTCCATGTATAATTGGCAATGTTAATTCAAAAATAAATTCGTGTTTTCCCTCATTAATTGTAAAATAATCTCCGCCATAATCTCGGCTATTACATCCCACAACTATAATACCTTCGCTATTTCGAATTACCAATCCTAATTCACAGTTTTCAATTCGTTCTTTCGCATTAAACACAAAAAGGAATTTCTCGATTTCATCTGAATTAATTGAAAAATTTTCATTACTCATTACTTTCCAAAAAGTAAAATATCCTTTTTTAAAATTGGGAATAAATTTTCTAAGACCATCAATATCAGTATTTTCATCTATGAAATAAGCTTCAATAATTTCACTGATTTTTCCTGATTTTTTCAAATTTCCATTTTCCAAAAAAAGTCCTTTATTGCACAATGACTTGATGCTCGATATATTGTGGCTCACAAACAAAACTGTCCTACCCTCACCCTTACTCACGTTACTCATCTTTCCCAAACACTTCTTCTGAAACTCAGAATCTCCAACAGCTAACACCTCATCCACAATTAAAATTTCAGATTCTAAGTGAGCGGCAACAGCAAATGCCAATCGAACATACATTCCTGAAGAATAACGTTTTACTGGTGTATCAATATAGCGCTCAACACCACTGAAATCAACAATCTCATCAAACTTGCGTGTGATTTCCTTTTTGCGCATTCCCAAGATTGCGCCATTTAAATAAATATTTTCTCGGCCAGTAAGTTCTGGATGGAAACCTGTACCTACTTCCAATAATGATGCAATCCTTCCTTTAACTTTAATATTTCCAGTGGTTGGGGCGGTGACCCTGCTTAAGAGCTTCAACAATGTGCTTTTGCCTGCTCCGTTTCGGCCAATGATACCAACTGCATCTCCTTGTTCAATTTCGAAGTTAATGTCTTTCAAACTCCATACAATATCAGATTCTCCCTTTACGGTGCGGTCATTTGTTTGTCCAATCTTTAAAAATGGATCTTCTTTCCCTCTAATTTTTGTTGTCCAAAATCGTTCTAAATCACGACTTATCGTACCGGTGCCAATTTGACCCAACTGATATGCTTTAGACAAATTTTCAACTTTGATTGCAATGTTTTTTTCCATTAAATTGTATCTACGAAGCTTCGCTCTGTTTTGTTAAAAATGATGATTCCAATCATTGTTATAACTGCTGTGAAAATTGCCGAGTACCCCAAACTCCAAGCTGTAAAATACCCCTTCCCCAAAAATGCATATCTAAATATTTCTATAATACCAGTCATAGGATTTAATTCTATAAGCTTTCGGTATTTTTCAGGTGCGGCACTGAGGGGATAAATGACTGTTGTGCCGTACATAAGTAATTGAACTCCAAATGTTACTAAAAAACTTAGATCACGGTACTTGGTTGTCATTGCAGTGATGATTAATCCAAGTCCTAAGCCCAATAACGCCATCAATAACACCAAAACGGGAAACAATGCAATGGCCCAAGTAATATGGAAATTTGCACCTTGAAATCCAAAATACACCATCATGGCAACAAACAATAACAATTGAACCCCAAAACGCACTAAATTACTCACCACAATGCTCAAGGGCATAATTAACCTTGGGAAATAAACCTTCCCAAAAATATTTGCATTGTCTTTAAAAACGGTACTGGTTTTTGTTAAACAATCCGAAAAATAATTCCAAGCAGTAATACCAGACAAATAAAATAAATATTGGGGCAATCCATCAGTACTGATTCCAGCCAAATTGCCAAACACAAATGTAAAAACGATGGTTGTAAAAATAGGTTGAATAAAGAACCATAATGGCCCTAAAATCGTTTGTTTATAAAAGCTCACAAAGTCGCGCTTTACAAACATCAAAAGTAAATCTCTATATCGCCAAACATCGGCATATTTTAAGTCAAAAAGGGATGATTTCCCTTCTATGACGAGGTCCCATTGTTCGTTTTGTTTATTTTCTTGATTCATTTATTTTTTAATCTTGAAATATTTTTTGTGTATTCAAATTCCATAATTCTTTACCTTTGATGACTTCAAAAAACTTTTCGGAACTGTTGCCATCTCCAAACAATTCTAAAGGCTTGTAATTCTTCATTTTCAATGCCTTGAAAATAGAATTGTAGATGGAATCAAATTCATAATCACACTGGAGTATTTCTTTATTTAAGGCACGATTTTGTTGACGGCTTCCAATATTTATTGTTGGAATTCCAAAGTGAGGAGCTTCTCGAATTCCTGCGCTAGAATTTCCGATTATAAATTTCGAATTCTTCAACAATGTTAAAAAAAATTCAAACCTTAGAGACGGAAAGATTTTAAAATTATCTTCATTTTCTAATTGTTGAAACACTCTTAGTATATGTCCTGAACCCAAATCGTTATTAGGATAAATTACAATGTAATTCAAATTTGATTTTTTTACTGCATCTACAATATTCTGTGCAGCTCGTGTCATTAAACTTTCTTCAGAAGTAACCGGGTGAAACATTAAAATCGCATATTCTTGAAATGGAATATTATAATATTCCAATACATTTGCTAGTTTGGGTAAGTTATTTGATTTCATTAAATCAATATCTGGTGATCCAATTTCAAATACCCAATTTGGATTTTCACCCATTTTTTCCAATCTCTTTTTTGCGATATTGTTTGATACGAAATGTACATGGCTTAACTTACTCACCGAATGACGAATTAATTCATCGATTGTTCCACTAACCTCACCACCTTCTATATGTGCCACCAATATATTATTCATTGACCCAACAATTGCTCCAGCCAAAGCTTCAAGTCTATCTCCATGAACTATTATTAAATCCGGTTTTTCCTCTTGGCAATATGAACTCAAGCCTTCAATGGTTTTAGCAAGAGTTAAATCCATTGTTGTTTCTGTAGTATAATTGATAAATTTATAAATATTATCAAAACCAGATTTTTCAATTTCCCTTAGAGTATAACCATATTTGTGGTGCATGTGCATGCCTGTGGCAAAAATATGGATATCAAAAATTTTTGAATCTCGAGCAATTTGGATTAAACTTTTAATTTTACCAAAATCAGCTCTTGTTCCAGTTAAAAATAAGATTCGTTTATTTTGCAATTTGATTCCAATTTATGTGTTGATCTGATTTAATATCCTCCAATGCAATTTTTCCAATAATTTCACGGAAATTTTCAGCCAAAATTTCTCCAGTGCCTGGTCTTTTAACCCAAATATTTTCCTCGTTAAACGCTTCTCCTTTTTGAATATCCTTAATTGCAACTACTGTGGCAAATGCAAAATCGATTGTAACTTGTTCTTCGAATGCTGGTTCTTTCTTGCCTCCTAAAAACGATTTTACAATTTTTGATTGTTCTATTAGTTCTTTGCAATTTTTTTCATCCATGGAACATACAATATCAGGACCATTTCTTTCCATGGTATCTGTAAAATGTCTTTCTAGAATTGATGCACCCAAAGACACAGCTGATAAACAAGCTAAATTAGACACAGTATGGTCACTTAAACCTACGGGTACATTTGGAAAAGACCTCATTAATGCCTGCATTCCACCAAGTCGAACTAAATGATTAGGTGTGGGATACAAATTGGTTGTATGCATCAAAGCATATTGAATATTGTATTTTTCAAAAATATTTACCGCCTTTTGAACACTCTCAATGGTGTTCATTCCCGTACTTAAAATAATTGGTTTGCCAAAAGAAGCAATATGCTCTAGCAATGGATAATTGTTACATTCACCGCTTCCAATTTTGTATGCAGGAACATTAAATTTTTCTAATCGATTTGCAGCCGCTCGAGAAAACGGTGTAGAAATAAATATCATTCCTTTACTGTGTACATATTCCATTAATGCATATTCATCTTCCTCACTCAAGGAGCATCTTCGCATAATTTCATAGATCGATACATCCGCATTGCCAGGAATTACATTCTTTGCAGCAGAACTCATTTCATCCTCAACAATATGAGTTTGATGCTTTAATATTTCAACACCTGCTCTTGCCGCAGCATCTACCATTTCAAATGCTGTTTTAAGACTACCTTCATGATTAATACCAAGTTCTGCAATAACAATTGGTTCAAAATCTTTCCCTATTTTGCGCCCAGCTATTTCTATGTAATTGTTTAACATTTCTATTTTAGTCTTTCTTCTATATTACTTATGGATTTATCAACATTTAAATAATTAAATTCAATAAAATCTAATTTTGCAGCTTTGCACGAATTAAAACCAATTTGAGAGTCTTCAATAGCAATCAAATTTGACGTTTCAAATCCAAAATGATTAATTGCTTTAAGATATAAATCGCCACTTGGCTTCGGGTTTGCATCGCAGTACAAATCCTTAGAAAAGATATTATTTAAAAAATAATCTAAAATACCATTTTTTTTTAAGTATTTTTCTATAATCAACGATGAATTATTTGAAACTATAGCAAGTTTAATATTCTTCATTTGCAATTCGAGGATTAGATTCTTTACTTTTAAATGGATAGAAATATTTGGTATCATTTCCAAACTCAATTCATTTTTACGTAAAATTATATCTACTTTATTTTTTATGTCAAACTGATTTAAAAATTGCTCATCTGTTCTACCGGTTAAATCATCCCTTTTAAACTTAATATCAAAGGGTCTTAGTAACTCCTCCCAAATATTGTAATATAAATTTTCCGAATTAATCAGTACACCGTCAAAATCAAACAGTATTCCTTGGATTTTAGAGACGTGCATCAATTAAACGTAAAGGCAATAAATTTTTTACGTCGTATACCACGGAGATGTCATTCCTTAAATTTTCAAAATCCAAAATTCTAAATTCTTTATGGGATACTGCCAAAATCAAGGCATCAAATTTATCATTGGGAATTTCTTTTAGGGACTCGACTCCATATTCTTTTTTCACTTCTTCAGAATTGGCCCATGGGTCAAAAATAGTGACATTCACGTTGTATGTTTTCAATTCATTCACAATGTCAATCACCTTGGTATTGCGCACATCGGGACAATCTTCCTTGAAGGTAAAACCAAGAACCAAAACATTTGAGTTTTTAACTTTGATGTCCCTTTTCAACATCAATTTAATCACCTCTGTAGCAACATATTTACCCATTTCGTCATTGAGTCTGCGTCCAGCCAAAATGATTTCAGGATGGTATCCCAATTCCTGCGCTTTTTGTGCCAAATAATATGGATCCACACCAATGCAATGTCCCCCAACCAAACCCGGCTTGAATTTTAAAAAATTCCATTTGGTACCGGCTGCTTCCAAAACATCATGGGTATCAATGCCCATCAAATTGAAAATTTTTGCCAATTCGTTTACAAAGGCAATGTTAATGTCGCGCTGACTATTTTCAATCACCTTAGCGGCTTCAGCAACTTTAATGCTCGGCGCTTTATGGGTACCAGCAACAATTACAGATTTATACACTGCATCAATCTCTTCTGCAATTTCAGGGGTGCTTCCACTGGTCACTTTTAAAATTCTTGTAACTGTATGTTCCTTGTCGCCCGGATTGATGCGTTCTGGAGAATATCCTGCAAAAAAATCTACATTAAATTTCAATCCACTTACTTTTTCCAAGACAGGCACACATTCATCCTCTGTCACACCAGGATAAACAGTGCTTTCATAGACCACAATATCTCCTTGTTTCAAAACCTTGCCTACAGTTTCACTTGCTTTGATTAAAGGAGTTAATACTGGACGGTTAAATTTGTCTGTTGGTGTAGGAACAGTTGCAATGTAAAAGTTACAATCTGCCAAATCCGAGGCATTCATGGTGGTGAACAAACCATGGATGTAATTGTCTTTCACATAGTTTTCATCAGAAATGATGACATTTTGAAGTTGCTCTGAAGAAATTTCTAAGGTTTTGTCGTTGAATTTTTTCAACTCTTGAATTCTCGATAAATTGATATCAAATCCAACCACTTTAAATTTCTCTGCAAAGGCTACAGCAAGTGGAAGTCCTACATAACCCAAACCTATGATTGCAATTTTATATTTTTTCAATATTATTTAAAATTAAAAATAAAATCACCCTTTTTTTAAATTCTTTAAAATGTACTCAGCAAAACACAAATCTTCAATTTCATCAATGTCTATTCTTGATTCTATTGAATCAACTATAAAGGGCAATACATCTGAAGTCATTATCTCACCTTTTTCAATTGAGGATATTTTGGTTATATAAATTAATCCATTTTCAAAAATAAAATTATCTAAGTCTTGCATTCTCTGACCCGGTTTATAATTTTCTGGTTCAAAATATCCCGATTTTAAAGACCCAAACTTTTTATTCAATGTTGAAAACGTGGCAACGCTATTCCGAGAACTTCTCTCAAAAGCGAGAATCACATCACTCATTAAATTAAATGGCCTAATTGGATTTGTTGGCTGTAACAATATCATCGCATCACATGTCACACCAGATAACCTAAAAACTCTATGTTGATATTCCAACACATCTGCTGTTGAAGTTAAATCGCCCCCTAAATGAACTGGGCGCATTGTAACATTCACATTGAAGGGCTTGCAAATTTCCGCTATATCAGTATCATCGGTATTTACCCATATCTCATTTGGCTGAAAGAACTCAAGTGCATACTTTACGCTATGCAAGAATAGAGGCACTCCACCTAATTCGTGTATGTTTTTTCTAGGAAAACGTTTAGAACCCTTCCTCGCAGGGATAATGACTTGATACTTCATTAATGGAATCTCTACCAAGGAATTATTTCATTTTCGAATTAATCCCCAAAATGGCAATAAATGGAATTACAATAATTTTATAGGCCTCTTTCCACATACTTACCTTTGCCTTTTTCTCATCGCCATAGTAGCCATAGCCATAGCCATAGCCATAGCCATAGCCATAGCCATAGCCGTAGCCGTAGCCATAGCCATAGCCATAGCCGTAACCGCTGATACCGCCTTTCAAACCGTTCATCACTACACCCATTCGATTGAATTTATTGTCGTTACGCAATCGCTCAATCAAATTCACAACGGCAGCCTTGGGCGTATATTGATGCCTCACAATAAATATACTCGCATCTACCCATTTTCCTAGGACTTCAGCATCCGTTACCAAGCCAATCGGAGGACAGTCAATCACGACATGATCATAGGCTTCACCCAAAATTTGGATGAGTGCCTCGTATCGACCGTTCATCATCAATTCTACAGGATTAGGGGGAATGGGTCCCGCAGGAATCACGTACAAATTATCAATGTGAGTGGCCACCATAATATCCTCAAGTGGCGCATTTCCGCTCAAATAAACACTTAAGCCTGTCCGTTTTGAAATTTCAAAGTGTTTGGTGATATTGGGTTTGCGCAAATCACTTTCCAACAGGATGGTTTTTCTACCAGCCAATGCATAGCTAATGGCGATGTTGGTACTCACAAAACTCTTGCCTTCCCCCGGGATACTTGAACTCACCAACAATTTGGATTTCCCTGAAATATCACCCAAATAGCCCAAACTGGTTCGTAGTCCCCGAAACTGTTCTGCTATCAAACTACGGTTGCCATCTTTCATCACAAGCGGACTCTCACTTTCCACTTGGACAATCTCAGCAAGCACGGGCACTTTGGTCCGCTGTTCGATGTCTTCTTTCGCCATCACCCTGTTGTTCAACGCGGATTTTCCGAACAGAATTGCCAACACCAATGCCATAAATCCAAAGGTAAATCCCAATTGCAGCTGACCTTCCTTTGGACTGATTTTTCCATTGGACTCTGCGGGTTTAATAATCGTCACATCACTCAATGTACCCGCGGAAGAAATGGCCGCCTCTTCCCTGCGCTCAAGGAGATACGTATAAAGTGCATTCTTGATTTCTTGTTGTCGGGTGATGTTCAGTAACTGCCTTTCTTTGGTCGGAATTGATCGCATCAATGCGTTGTATTCAGAATTGTACTTTCCAAAATCCCTTTCGGCCTTATTCTTGAGCAACATTATACTATTTCTCGTATTCCTGATGGTTTCAAGAAACAGCACTTTGTTTGCTTCGATTTCTTTTTTCGCAGCTGATACGACATCGCTTTTGGGTCCGTTCGTTTCTGTTAGAATAGCAAACTCGCGCTCCAAGGCTATTAACTCCTTGAAGTTGGCATTCAAATCCACCTGATTCAAGCCCGCGCTGTAGGGAGCCATGCCCGGTTTTTTGATTTTACCCAAAACGTATTTCTCTAGGTCATCCAAAACCATCAATTGGAGTTCCAATTCCGATGATGTTTGATCACCCGTTTGTACTTTGGCCAAAAAACGCTGTGCTTCCGCACTTACCAATTGAACATCATTTTTGGATTTGAAGTCTTCGAGTCGCCTTTCTACACTGTCCAAATCTTGTCCCACATAGGAAAGACGAGAATCAATGAAGTCCATGGTAAATTGGGCTTTTTTGCGCTTGTCTGCTTGCGATTCCATCTGATAAGCTTCAATAATCGCATTCAACCAATCACGTCCTCTTGCCTCCAAATCAGTATTTAATGACAGGGTTACTTGTGAATTCTTCTTGTTCGTTTCAGCGCTAAAACTTGAGCCCAATCGCGCCGCAGCCTCCTCCCTATTAAACACCGTCAAACTGATTTTATCAAATGAATGATAACCCGCTTTCTTGAAATCCAATTCGGGATTGATTCGTTTGATGATGACACGATTGCCTTTAAAATCAATGACCTTGCCAATAGGGAAACGCTCTTTGCCATTTAATACCACTTCCGTACAACTCTCAT